>Ga0213880_10000005_pt1 | contig 237321 bp, 240 predicted proteins | sample BarmaccoBMER_R07_FD_165047 | JGI IMG/M metagenome (GOLD analysis project Ga0213880, IMG submission 165047) | Barbacenia macrantha exposed rock microbial communities from rupestrian grasslands, the National Park of Serra do Cipo, Brazil - ER_R07 ... | reverse complement strand
GGGGATCGAGCTCTCGGTGGTCGCCGACCGGACTTATGTGGCCGAAGACCCCTGCGCCCTGACGGACGGCCTCTTGGACAGCGAACCGTGAAGTCTGCGGCAGAATGACGCGGATTGGTCAAAAATGTTGCGCCGCACCACGGCGTTTCCTCCACCTGGGATGTTCACCAATCCAGAGAAACTACCGTGAAGCTTCGTTGACAGACGGTCAGCCGCAGTCCTAGTTTTTGCGCCGCACAAAAGGGCGGCAGCCGACGAGGTTGCGGACGGCAAGAACCGGACGCGAGAAAACGCCGCTCATCAGGGATCTGCTCGGTGATCAAGGTACTAGTCCCCGTCAAGCGGGTGATCGACTACAACGTCAAGGTTCGGGTGAAGGCCGACCAGAGCGGCGTGGACCTGGCCAACGTCAAGATGTCGATGAACCCGTTCGACGAGATCGGGGTCGAGGAAGCGGTCCGGCTCCGGGAAAAGGGCAAGGCGAGCGAGGTCATCGCCGTCTCCATCGGTCCGGCGCAGGTGAGCGAGACTTTGCGCACCGCGCTGGCGATGGGGGCGGACCGCGGCATCCTGGTCAAGACCGACGCGACCGTCGAGCCGCTGGCGGTGGCCAAGATCCTCAAAGCCATCTGCGAGGCCGAAAAGCCGGGACTCGTGATCTGCGGCAAGCAGGCCATCGACGACGATTCCAACCAGACCGGACAGATGCTGGCCGCCCTTTTGGGCTGGCCGCAGGCGACCTTCGCCCACAAGCTCGAACTCGCCGAAGAGAAGGCCCAGGTCGAACGCGAAATCGACGGCGGCCTTCAGACCGTCGAGATCAGCCTGCCTGCCGTGGTGACGACGGATTTGCGCCTCAACGAGCCGCGTTACGCGTCCCTGCCCAACATCATGAAGGCGAAGAAGAAGCCGATCGACGAGAAGACGCCGGCCGACTTCGGCGTCGACGTCACGCCGCGCCTCAGAGTGCTCAAGGTCAGCGAGCCGGAAAAGCGCAAGGCCGGCGTCAAGGTGAAGACCGTGGCCGAGCTTCTCGACAAGCTCAAGAACGAAGCGGGCGTGATCTGACCATGACCTCTCTCGTCATCGCCGAACACGACAACACGACGCTGAAGGAAACGACGGCCAAGACCGTGACGGCCGCGATCGCGCTGGGACAGCCGGTGCATGTGCTGGTCGCCGGGCAGAGCTGCGCCGGCGTCGCCGAAGCCGCTGCCAAGCTCGCCGGCGTGGAGAAGGTGCGCGTCGCAGACGATGCCCGCTACGCCAAGATCGTCGCCGAGACCATGGAGACGCTGATCCTGTCGCTCGCCGAGGGCTACGATGCGCTGCTCGCGCCGGCGACGACCAACGGCAAGAACGTCATGCCGCGCATCGCGGCCAAGCTCGACGTGCCGCAGATCTCCGAGATCATCGCGGTGGAGGGGCCCGATACGTTCCGCCGCCCGATCTACGCCGGCAACGCCATCGAAACCTTGCAGGCTGCCCCCGGCAAGAAGGTCATCACGGTGCGCACCACCACCTTCAAGGCGGCGGGCGAGGGTGGGTCGGCGGCGATCGAAAGCGTGGCGGCCGCGCCCGATCCCGGACTGTCGAAATTCGTCGGCGAGGAGCTCTCCAAATCGGAGCGGCCGGAACTCACCGCCGCGCGCATCGTGATCTCCGGCGGACGCGGCATGCAGTCCGGCGAGAATTTCCACATGCTGGAGAAGATCGCCGACCGCCTGCACGCCGCCGTCGGCGCCAGCCGCGCCGCGGTCGATGCGGGCTTCGTGCCCAACGACTACCAAGTGGGGCAGACCGGCAAGGTGGTGGCGCCGGATCTCTACATCGCGGTCGGCATCTCCGGCGCGATCCAGCATCTGGCGGGGATGAAGGATTCCAAGGTCATCGCCGCCATCAACAAGGACGAGGAAGCGCCGATCTTCCAGATCGCGGATTACGGGCTGGTCGCGGACCTGTTCAAGGCGGTTCCGGAGATGGACGAGGAACTCGCCAAGCTCGGCTACTGACATCAGGGAACGCACCATGAGTATCGAACGCATCGGAGTGATCGGTGCAGGCCAGATGGGCAACGGCATCGCCCATGTGCTGTCGCTTGCCGGATTCGACGTCATGCTGGAAGACGTCAATTCCGAACAGCTCGGCAAGGCACTCGAGCGCATCACCAAGAACATGAACCGGCAGGCCGCGCGCGGTCTGATCAAAAGCGAGCTCGTCGAGCCGGCGCTCAAGCGCATCCACACCGCCGAAGGACTAGACGCGATGCGCGACCGCGATCTCGTCATCGAGGCGGCGACCGAGGACGAGAGCGTCAAGCGCAAGATCTTCCAGGAACTCTGCCCGCGCATCGGCAAGAACACGCTGATCGCGACCAACACGTCGTCGATCTCGGTGACGCGGCTCGCGTCGTCGACCGACCGGCCGGAGCATTTCATCGGGCTGCACTTCATGAACCCGGTGCCGATGATGCAGCTGGTGGAGGTCATCCGCGGCATCGCCACCGACGACGCGACCTTCCAGGCCGCTCTCGAAATCGTGCGCCGCGTCGGCAAGATCCCGGCCTACGCCGAGGACTTCCCCGCCTTCATCGTCAACCGCATCCTGCTGCCGATGATCAACGAGGCCGTCTATACGCTGTACGAAGGCGTCGGCAACGTCGAGGCCATCGATACCGCGATGAAGCTCGGCGCCAACCATCCCATGGGCCCGCTGCAGCTCGCCGATTTCATTGGGCTCGACACCTGCCTGAGCGTGATGCAGGTGCTGTACGAAGGGCTGGCGGATTCCAAATACCGTCCCTGTCCGCTGCTGGTGAAATATGTCGAAGCCGGCTGGCTCGGCCAGAAGACCGGCCGCGGCTTCTACGACTATCGCGGCGAAAAGCCGGTTCCGACGCGCTGATCGCGCCGCCGGGAGATCCGGCAGCGCGACCCGCGTCAATCGCTCATCGATGGAAGCTAGTGCGGTTCCGGATTGCCGCTCGCGCTCGGCGAGGGCTCCTGGCCGGGCATCGGCTGGTAGTTCGGCGTGCTGTTGTCGATGCCGGGCGAGGTCGCCGGTTCGTCCGGCGTGGCGGTCACGGTCGTTTCGGTTGTCGTGGTGCCGGTCTGGTTGCTCGCGGTACGCGCGTTGTCGTCCTGCGCGCAGGCAGCGCTCTGATCGCCGGTGGCGCAGTTGGTGGTTTGGGTCGTCGTTGTGGTCGTCGTATTGTCGGGGGTCTGCGCGGTCGTCTGGGTCATGATCGAATTGCTGCCCGCCGTCGTCGTGCTCGATTCGGTCGCGGTCTGCGCATAAGCGCCCGCGCAACTGCCGATCACCAGGAGCGCGGCGCCGGCGAAAAGATTGCGTTTCAGCATCACAGGGTTCTCCTTTGTTGGAAGTCCCCGCCGCATCTCCTATGAAACGGCTGCGCGCGGCGAGCGTTCCGCGCGCTTTTCGCATGCTGTTCGGGAACCGAAACGAAGAATGCATAAATCGCAAACAGCTCGTTACGGCCGCGCAATCTCGGCTGCGATCACTGCGTCTCGATCACCAGCACCCAGTCGCCGTCGCCCGCGGCGTTGTTCCCCGGCGGCGTGAACCGCTGAGTTCCGCTGTTGGGAAAGCTTCCAACATCGCCGAAGCTGGCATTGGTCGGGTCGAACCAGTGCACGGTCGCGGTTCCAGCCAGTTGCGTCATATCGATCGTGACGGTGCGCGGACTCGGCAGATATGCCATCACCAAATTGCCGTCGGCGGTGCGGGCGGCGGTGGCATAGGTATCGTCGGGAATGGGGTCACTCTTGGAGAACTTGCCGTATCCCTTGATCAGCACCTGGTGGAGATAGTCGGGCACGAGATTGTACCAGGCCCGCGACTCGAAAAGCTGCTTCACATAGGAAAGCTGAAGGATGCCGACGGTGTCGAGATTGTCCTGCCAGTCGCCCTGCAAGCGCCAGGAATAGGCACTGCCATAGAGCTGGCCCGTGGTGCCGCTCAGCGCGGTCCAATACTCCTGGCGCCTCAGGTTCTGGGTCGTTCCGCCGTCGGTTCCGCCATTGTGCTCGAACTCGTAATTGGCCTCGACCAGGAAGGTCGGCCGGTAGCTGGCACGCTTGTATTCCGCGAGTTCCTCCGCATAGGTCGGCCGGTAGGTGTAGACCGCATCCAACCCCAGCAGCGGGCGCAAGGCTTTGTCGTCGAGCGAGGCGCTCACATAATAATCAAGTTCGATTGTTTGGATGTGGTTGGGATCGGCGGCGGCGATGCCCCGCATTACCGCGCGCACCAGATCGTTGTCCGACGAATTGCGCCAGGTCTGGAAATCGTTGCCGCTCATCCAGATGATGTTGGGCTGATCCTTGAAGCGCTTGCCCAGGAACTCGCCATACTTGCGTGCCTTGACCGGACCGTTGCTCTGCAGCACCGAAAGCCAGCCGCCGGTCTCGATCGGATCGAGCAGCACCACCATGTCGCGGGCGGCGGCGGCCTGAAGCATCTTCTCCGCGCGGGCGAAATAGGTCGGATTGGGCGTGGAGAGATCGCCCGGTGTGGTGAACGGCGCGATGCCGTCGAAAGTCGTGCCGTCCGCATTGCAGGCGGTATAGCTGTCGCAGAGCAGGTTCACCCACAGCGCGTTGATGCCGTATTGGGCGCGGTTGTCCATGAAGAACTTGGCCTGGGCGACGGAGAGATTGCCGACCATGGCCTGTGGGGCGTCGCCGATCATCAGGAACGGCGTGTCGTTCTGATCGACCAGCAAGCGATTGTCGGCGCTGGTCTTGAGAGGAAACACGGGCGCGGCTGCGAGCGGGGTTGCAGCCATTGCAATCAGAAGCGCGCTGACGACCGACTTCATATCGAACCTCCGGGTTTGACCGCGCGAGCCTGTTGGACCCTGAAGTCCGGGCAGGTATGGTAAATCCGCGGCGATGCCTAGCGCAGGACTATGACACGTTATCTGATTACCAGCGCCTTACCCTATATCAACGGCGTCAAGCATCTGGGCACCCTGGTGGGCTCGCTGCTTTCGGCGGACGTCTATGCCCGGTTCCGTCGCGCGCAAGGCTTTGAGACGCTCGCCATCTGCGCCACCGACGAGCACGGCTCGACGACCGAACTCGCCGCGGCGGAGGCGCACATGGATGTGCGCGCGTTCTGCGATCTGCAATACACGATGCAAAAAGCGTCGGGCGACGGCTTCGCGCTCGACTGGGACCATTTCGGGCGCTCCTCGAGTCGCGCGAACCACGAGCTGACGCAGCATTTCGCGCGTCTGCTGTGGAAGAACGGGCATCTGGAGACCCGAACGACCAAGCAGGTCTATTCCAACGCCGACAAGCGCTTCCTTTCCGACCGCTACGTCATCGGCACCTGTCCCCATTGCGGCTACGACCGCGCGCGCGGCGACCAATGCGAAAATTGCACGCGCGTGCTGGATCCCGTGGACCTGATCGATCCGCGCTCGGCGCTGTCGGGCTCGCGCGATATCGAAATCCGCGACTCGACGCATCTCTTCCTCAAGCAGTCGGCCTTCGTGCCCAAGCTGCGCGAATGGATCGGGGGCCACACCCAGGACTGGCCGCCGCTCGTCACCTCCATCGCCAACAAATGGCTCGACGAGGGGCTCAAGGACCGGGGCATCACCCGCGACGTCGAATGGGGCGTGCCGGTGCCTGACGACATCGCGGACGGCGCGCTCAAGGGCAAGGTCTTCTATGTCTGGTTCGACGCGCCGATCGAATATATCGGCGCGACGCGCGAATGGGCCGAAGCCAACGGCAAGGGCGAGGCCTGGCGCGACTGGTGGTTCGGCGACGCGGCGAAGGACGTCGTCTATTGCCAGTTCATGGGCAAGGACAACGTGCCGTTCCACACCGTGGGCTTCCCGGTCACCATCATGGGCTCCGGCGAGCCCTGGAAGCTCGTCGACCGCCTCAAGGGCTTCAACTGGCTCAATTTCGAGGGCGGAAAGTTCTCGACCTCGCAGCAGCGCGGCGTGTTCATGGACAGCGCGCTCGAGATCCTGCCCGCCGATTATTGGCGCTATTGGCTGATGGCCAACGCGCCGGAGACCTCCGACGCCAATTTCACCTGGGAGCAGTTCGCGGCCCAGCTGAACAAGGACTTGGCCGACGTGCTCGGCAATTTCGTCAACCGCGTCACCAAGTTCTGCGCCGCGCGCTTCGAGGGCTGCGTGCCGTCGGAAGGAAGCTATGGCGCGGAGGAGGACACCCTGATCGGCGAGCTGGACGGCCGGGTGGCCGCGCTCGCCGCGTTGTTCGAGGCGATGGAGTTCCGCAAGGCGATGGCGGAGTTGCGCGCCATCTTTGTCGCCGGCAACGAATATCTGACCCGCGCCGCACCCTGGACCGCGATCAAGACCGACCGCGCGCGCGCCGCGGCTGCGGTCAGGATGGGACTCAATCTCGTCCATCTCTTCGGCCATCTCGCCTGGCCGGTGATGCCGACCGCGGCGCGGCGCATCCACGAATCCATCCAGGATGCCGCGGAAGTCATTCCCTGGCCGGACGAGCCGATGGCCGAGTTCCTCGACGATCTGGAGTACGGCCTGCAGATCCGGGTGCCGCAGGTGCTGTTCCAGAAGATCGCCGACGAACAGGTGGAGAGCTGGAAGCGGCGTTTTGGCGGAGCGGACGGCGCATGAGCATGGCGGTGCGGCCGCTGACGCAGGGCGATTACGATGCCTTGCGCGACATCCGGCTTGAAGCGCTGGCGCGCCATCCCACGGCGTTCGCCGCCGATCCCGAACTTGAGTCCGCGATGGACCGCGACGCATGGCTGGCGCGGCTGGCGAGCGCAGTCACCCTTGGCGGCTTCGTCGATGATGCGCTGATGGGCATCGTGGTGTTCTCGCGCCCAACTTCGCGCAAGCTCGCCCATACCGGCGATCTGGGCGCGATGTATGTACGTGGCGCGGCGCGCGGCAGCGGGCTTGCCGATGCCCTTGTGACGGCTGCCATCGAGACGGCTGCCGGCAGTGTGGAACAGATCAAGCTTACCGTGAACGCCGCCAACACGCGCGCCATCCGCTTCTACGCGCGCCACGGCTTCCGCGAGATCGGCCGCATCCCCCGCTCCTTGAACATTGCGGGCATCTATTACGATGAAGTGTTGATGCTGCGGACCATAACGCCGCGCGATTGAGGCCCTCGCTAAAGCCGCTCCCATCCTTCGCGGCCCAGCGCTTCCATCGGCCTGAAGCGCGACTTGTAGTCCATCTTGGCGCTGCCGCGCACCCAGTAGCCGAGATAGACATGGCGCAGGCCCCGCCTGCGCGCCGACTCCACGTGATCCAGGATCATGTGAGTGCCCAGACTGCGCGCATCCTCGCCCGGATGATAGAAACTGTAGACCATCGAGAGCCCGTCGCGCAGCACGTCGCTCAGCGCACAGCCGAGCAGCGCGCCGGGTTTTCCGTCCACGGGCGGACGGCGGTACTCGACGATGTGCGTCTCGACCGGCGTCTCCTCGACCATCGCGACATAGTCGAACAGTCCCATGTCGGACATGCCGCCGCCGGCGTGGCGCGAGTCGAGATAGGTGCGCAGCAGCGCGAACTGCTCGCGCGTCGCTTCCGCCGAGACTTCGCTGCGCACCAGATCGGTGTTGCGCTTGACGATGCGACGCTGATTTCGCGTCAGTGAGAATTCCGGCGCCACGATTCTGACCGAGACGCAGGCGCTGCAATTCTCGCAGGCCGGGCGATAGGCGATGCTCTGGCTGCGGCGGAACCCGGAATGGGTCAGCGCTTCGTTGAGCGGCTGCGCCAGGTTGCCCGACAGACGCGCGAAGACCTTGCGCTCGATCTTGCCCGGCAGATAGGGACAGGCCCCGCCCGGGGTGAGAAAGAACTGCGGTACGCGGGTCGAACGTTGCTCGGTCATGGCTCTGCCGATTATGGCAAGCAGACGCCGCCGCGCCCAGCCGGTTTCGGATTCACAGTTGATGGCCTGGGGGCACCGGCGGGGCCTCCTTCAGCAACGTGATCGAGAGCCTGCGGTTCGCCGAGCCGTTGGGATCCTCGGGCAGCAGCGGCTCGGAGCCGGCCTTTCCGGAGACCTCATAGATGCGGTCGGCACTGAGGCCGGCTTGGGCCAGGATGGCGCGCGCCGCATTGGCGCGCGCGGCCGAGAGTTCGAAATTGGTCTGGCCGTCGGGGCCCCGGAAAGGCTGCGACTCGGTATGGCCGGCGATCGAAACGCGGTTGGGTAGGCGATCGATCACCTTCGCAATTTCTGCGAGCAGCCGCCGCGCATAGGGCAACGGCTCGGAGGTGCCGGCTGCGAACATCGGCCGCCCGTCCTGGTCGACCAGCTGGATGCGCAAGCCCTCCGGCGTCTGCTCCATGATCACCTGCTTGGAGAGCGCGGCGAGATCGGGATTGTCCTTGATGGCCTGGTGGATCGCCTCGGCGGCATGTGCGAATTCGCCGTCCTGCGCCGAGGCCGAGGAGCGGTCGGTCGCCTGGGCGGCGTTGTTCTGCGAATTGGACGCCTGGCTGTCGCTCGCCGACGCGCCGCCCTGGCTGGTCTGCGCGCGGGTCGAGGGCGACTTGCTCGCGGGCGAGGACGGCGAATTCTTCTGGAAGACAGAGGCCGCGCCGCCGGCGCGGGCGCTTTCCTCGCCCATCACCTTGCCGCCCAGCACGCCGCCGGATCCGCTCAGGGTCTGGGCGATGCTCTGCGGGGCGAAATAATCGGCGATGCCGCGCTTCTGCTCCGGCGTGGTGGTGTTGATCAGCCACATCAGCAGGAAGAAGGCCATCATCGCGGTGACGAAATCGGCGTAGGCAACCTTCCAGGCGCCGCCGTGATGAGCGCCATGGCCCCCCTTCTTGATGCGCTTGACAATGATCGCACCGTCGCCGGCCATGGCGTTTCCCGCTTGAAGCCCCAAATGCCCCAGCGTGGACGGTCTTTTCGCCGCCGTTCCTCTCGCCTAGGCTCGCGCATCATGCCAGAGACCCCCTTAAGCAAGCGTTGAGGCCGATTTTGACGTTCGATACCAAGGCGTTCCGTCAGGCACTCGGGGCCTTCCCCACCGGCGTGGCGGTGGTGATCGCGGCCGACGGCCCGCATCCCACCGGCATCACCGCGAACTCGTTCACCTCGGTGTCGCTCGATCCGCCGCTCGTCCTGTGGTGCCTGGCCAAGGACTCCCAGCGCTACGACATCTTCGCCGGGGCGCCGGGCTTCACGATCTCGATCCTGGGCGCGGAGCATCGCGAGGTCTCCGCGCGCTTGGCGCGTCCGGGCGAGCATCGCCTCGACGGCTTGCCTTTGATCAAGACCGCGCTCGGTCCGCCGGCGCTGGCCGAGGCGCTGGCGGTGTTCGAATGCCGCCACCATGACTCGAAGGACGGCGGCGACCACACCATCCTGATCGGAGAGGTGGTGCGGTTTTTGCGGCGCGAGGGCGAGCCGCTTGTCTTCCACGGCGGCCGCTACGGCGCGCTCTCGGCCATCTGAGATTCGAGATACGCCACGACATCGGTATCCGGCGCCGCCGGCGCGGGGAGCAGCACCAGGGCTGCAAGCGAATAGCCCATGTGGACGCCGTAGCTGCGCTCGATGCGGTTGCGCAGGCTCTGTTCGGCGTCGTACCATGCCTGCTTCTGCGCGTCGTCGCGACAGCGGGCCAACTCGTCCGGTTCGCGCGCTCCCCAGCGGCGCTCGGCACAGTGATAGGGATCGAAAGACATCGCGAACAGCCGCGCGCGCGCCTCTTCATAGGAAAGCTTCACCGGCGCGCCGTCGCTACCTATGTACGTGACGCTGCAGCGGTTGGTCTCGTCCCGATAGACCATCAGCAGATCGGCGACGAGGTTCTTGCCCCAATAGACCAGATGCGGGTCCTTGCGGCGGTCCATCGCGACGAAACGCTGGACCTGGTCGCGCAGATATTTGAACGCCGTCTTCAGCCGGGCGTCGCGCGACGGCGTGGAATAGATCTCCCAGTCGCCCTCGCTGCCATAGATGTTCTCCGGCAGATGGGCTGGCTGCGGCCGCTCCTGCAGGCCGGCCTTGAGCGCCAGATCGACGGCTTGCGCCCGGTAGTGCAGGTCGGCGCAATTGGACCGGACCATCTCGCGAATCTCGGCCACGGGGTCGAATTCGAGCGTGTCGCCGGCAAGGCGCGCGCGGACATAGTCGTAAAAGTCGAGTTGCTCGCCGTGCAGCGTGAAAATGCCGGATTTCCAGGCGGAATCGGCGGGCCGCGCGCCGTTGCCGTAGAACTGCTCGTCCGAAAAATCGGCGATGTCGGCGTTGGCGGCGAGCGCGACATGGCCATCGTGCAGCGACCCGTCGTCTTGCGTCCGAGCGCCAACAAGCCTGATCGGCCGCCAATTCTTGAAACCGGCGCCCACCGACGGCAGATCGCGCGCGAAGCGGACATCGTAGGTCGTCGACGTGAGGGAATAGTCCGTATGCGCATCGAAGAAGCGGATGCGGCCGTCGTCGACCTCGTAGACGATGCCGACATGACCTGCCGGGTCGTAGACCACCGTCCCCGGCGCAATCGAGCCGGGCGCGATCCGCGGCGAATAGAAATCGCCTTCGTCGCCGTCGGGATGAAGGCGGTAGGTCGCCGACGACACGGCGGCGCGCATCTTCTCGATCACCGCATAGCCGCTCAGCACGCCGCTCGGCACCTGAGTACGCGCGCTGACCGCATTGCCGCCGGGGCTGTAGCGGATATCGCGCGTCGCGCCACGCGCACGCACGTCGCTGACATAGGAGAAGGGCAGCCCGCGCTTCCAGGCATAGTAGAAGCGCAGCACATAAGGCAGGTCCGCACAGTCGGACTGGAAGACATAGCCCGCCCGGTCGGTGTCACGGAACGGATTGGCGGGGCTCTTCAGGCAAGCATCCAGCGAGGCGCAGTCCGACTTGCCGATGGCGGCGACGAAATCGCGATAGCCCTGTTCGTCCTCGCCCGACCAATGGTCCTGGCGCACGACATAGAGATCGGAAGGCGAATCGGCGGCGCTCGCCGGAAGGGCGAGAAGCATGCCTGACAAGATCACGGATCCGAAAAAGCGCATCCCCACTCCCGGCGCCATGCCATCCCCGCATGGCGCGCATGCAGCGAGAATGACGCCACGGCAGCGAAAGCGGAATATCTCTGTTCCGCCCAACATTGCCTGTGCGCGAACCTGTAGCGCTGCTGCAACGCAGCGCAACAGAGCAGCGGCTTGGAAGGGTTGTCATCGATCCGTCACGCAATTGTCGCAGCGCTGTTGCGGGCGACTGGAATCCATCGCGCGGGCAGAGATGCCGGCCGGGGGGTGGGTTGCTGCGCGCGCAGCGCGATCTCTCGTGCCCGAAACCGGGACCACAGAGAGAGGGAAGTCATGCAGGGGAAATCGAAATTGCTGGCGGCGGTCGCGATCGCTGCCTTGTCGGCGTCGGCCATGCCGGCGTTTGCCAAAGGGACGTCGAACGGCACGTCGCAGCCGATGCCGGCCGATCAGCCGGCGATGCAGACCGGACCGAGCAACGCCGAGCTCGAGGCGCGCATCGAGGCGCTCGAGGCCGAAGTCCAAGCCAGCGAGCAGCGCCAGGCGACGGTCAACAACCAGATGTCGGATTGGCAGAGCAAGCTCGTCGGCTGGTGGAACAACACCACCATCAGCGGCACCGCCTTCATCGATGTCAGCAACATCGAGCACAAGTCGAACGGCGTGAAGCAGACCGACACCGGCACCGGCTTCGACCTGAAGCGCTTCTACGTCGCCATCGACCACAAATTCGACGACGTCTGGTCGGCCAACATCACCACCGACGTGACCTACGACTCGACCACCAAGGCGAGTCAGATCTTCATCAAGAAGGCTTGGCTCCAGGCCAAGGTCTGGGACGACATGCTGACCGTGCGCGTCGGCTCGTCCGATCTTCCTTGGGTTCCCTTCGCCGAAAGCCTTTACGGCTATCGTTACGTCGAGAATACGTTGATCGACCGCACCAAGTTCGGCACCTCCGCCGACTGGGGCGCCCACATCTTCGGCAAGTTCGCGGACGGCATGTTCAGCTACGCGTTCTCGGTGATCAACGGCGCCGGCTACAAGAACATCCCGATCGGCAACGGCGCGAACCGCTCCAAGAGCGTGGACGTCGAAGGCCGTGTGAATGTGAACTGGGAAGGCTTCGTCCTCGGCGTCGGCGGCTATAGCGGCAAGCTCGGCAAGGACGTCCAAGGCACCACCACGTACCACACCGCGCAACGCCTGGACGCGATCGCGGCCTATTCGACCAGCGACATCCATGCCGGCATCGAATACTTCAAAGCCAATGACTGGAACAACGTCACGACGACGACGAAGGACTCTGCCGACGGCTTTGGCGGCTTCGCCTCGTGGAAATTCATGCCGCAGTTCGCCGTGTTCGGCCGCTACGACTATGTGAAGCCGAACAGGGACACCAACGCGCTCCTGCACGACAATTACTACAATTTCGGCGTCACCTGGAGCCCGGCCAAGATCGTGGACCTCTCGCTGGTCTACAAGCACGACCAGGCCAGCCACGGCACGATCGCGACCTCCAACGGCACGATCGGCGGTTCGGTCAACGGCACCTACAGCGAAATCGGCCTGTTCACGCAGCTGAAGTGGTAATCACTGCATGCGCCGGGGCGGTCCATGGTTCGACATCCATGGGCCGCCCGGTGTTTTCTGAGCAGGCGGTCACGCCGACAATTTGCGAACCCAATCGAAGCGGTCCCCCGAGGGACCAAGGAGCGAGGAAACAATGAAAGCCATACTTCGGAAGACGATCGCCGCCGCGGCGATGATCCTGTCCACGGCCGTCATGGCATCGAGCGCGTCGGCGGACGCGATCGCGGCCGCGGGCGCGACGTTCCCCTATCCGATCTACTCCAAATGGGCCGATGCCTATAACAAGAAGACGGGCATGCAGCTCAACTATCAGTCCATCGGTTCGGGCGGCGGCATCGCGCAGATCAAGGCGAAGACCGTGACCTTCGGCGCGACGGACATGCCGCTCAAGCCGGCGGATCTCGACGCCGCGGGTCTGGTGATGTTCCCCACGGTTATCGGCGCGGAAGTCCTCGTCTATCATCTGGGAGGAATCCCGTCGAATTCGCTGGTCATCGACGGTCCGACCCTGGCCGACATCTATCTCGGCAAGATCACGAAGTGGAACGATCCGCGCATCAAGAAGCTCAATCCGAAGGCTCCGCTCCCCAATATGAACATCCTCGTCGTGCATCGTTCCGACGGATCGGGCACGACCTTCATCTTCGCCAACTATCTTTCCAAGGTGAGCAAGGAATGGGCGGACAAGGTCGGTGCGGCGACCTCGGTGCAGTGGCCGACGGGCATCGGCGGCAAGGGCAACGAAGGCGTGGCCGGCACGGTGCAGCAGACGGTGGGCTCGATCGGCTATGTCGAGTACGCCTATGCCATGCAGAACAAGCTCCCCTACATGCGCATGATCAACCATGACGGCAACACCGTCACGGCCTCCATGGCGTCCTTCGAAGCCGCGGCCTCGCACGCCGATTGGGATCACGCCGACCATTTCTACATGATCCTGACCGATCAGCCCGGCGCCGAGTCCTGGCCGATCGAGAACCCGACCTTCGTGCTCTTCTACAAGGACCCGACCAATCCCGCCGCCAGCAAGCAGGCGCTGGATTTCTTCAAATGGGCCTATGCCGACGGCGACGACATGGCCAAGAGCCTGCTCTACATCCCCCTGCCGGACGCGGTCACGAAGAAGATCGAAGAAAGCTGGAAGCAGATCAAAGGCTCCGGGATGTAGTCTCCGGTCTCCTCGCTGGGAAAAGGGCGCGGACGGGCTCCGCGCCCTTTTTTCTGGCTTCCGAAGAATTGAAGGCGAGCACCGCAAAATTTCTAGTTTCGGATGTTTATTAAGCTGTTGTTTTCCCTTTGAGATCAAGATTTGGATGGCTGATATATAATATCTGTTATCATCTTGCGCGCTATGATAAGCCGGCTTATATCATCGCGCGGAATGTAGCGGACGACACCATGAACGCCTTCGATCGCGACCTGCTGATCGTGCTGCACGACGTGGCCCGGCTGATCCGGACCCGCTTCGACCAGCGCGCCCGTGCCTATGGCATGACCCGGGCGCAGTGGATCATCCTGGCCCGTCTCAACCGCCAGCCCGGTATGTCGCAGAACGAGCTCGCCGGCATCTGCGAGGTCGAGCCGATCACCGTCGGCCGCCTGATCGACCGGCTGGAGGCCCGCGGCCTGGTCGAGCGCCGTCCGGACGCCACCGACCGGCGGATCAAGCGTCTGCATCTGCTGCCCGCCGCGGAACCGATCCTGAATGAAATTACCCGCTCCCGCGAGGCGCTGGATTCCGAGATCACCCAGGACTTGAACCTGCCGATGCGCGAATCGTTGGTGGACGGCCTGCTCCACATCAAGGCGCGGCTGAATGCCGAGCCGGAGAATGCCCCCAAGCTCGTGGCGGGAGAGTAGCACCATGGACGCCCTGCGAACCGATTCCGTCGCCTACGCGCCAGCCCGCCGCGGCTATGGCGGACGCGTGCGTGCCTTCGGCGCCGAGCTCTGGGCGGACAAGGCGCGGCTGCGCCGCGTCGCCATGATCGGCGGCGTCGCCGTCGTTCTGGTTGTGGCGCTGGCCCTCTGGCTGACCGGCGGACGCTATGTCACCACCGATGACGCCTATGTCCGTGCCGCGAAACTGATGGTCTCGACCGACGTCTCCGGACTGGTCAAGGACGTCGACGTGCGCGAAGGCCAGCACGTCAAGAAGGGCCAGGTCCTGTTCCGTCTCGACCCGCGCCCGTTCCAGATCGCCCTCGACAACGCCAAGGCGGCGCTGGCGCAGGCGGTGCAGGATGTCGAATCCACGCGCGCGACCTACAAAAGCACCTTGGGGCAGCTGTCGGCGCAGCAGGCGCAGGTCAATCTCGCCCAGATCACCTATGACCGCTACGCCTCGCTGGCGCGCGCCAACGCGATCGCGCCCGCCCAGCTCGACCAGGCCCGCGGCACGCTGCAAAGCGCGCGCGCGACGCTGGTCTCGCTCAAGCAGCAGGCCGACGTCCAGCTCGCCAAGCTGAACGGCAATCCTGACATGCCCGCCACCCAGGCGCCGGAGTATCTCAAGGCGCAGGCCAATGTCGACGAGATGCAGCGCCAGCTCAATCATTCCGTCGTGCGCGCGCCGTTCGACGGCGTGGTGAGCGAAGTCGACGCGCTCCAGCCGGGAACGCTCGTGATCTCGGCGATGTCGGCGTTCACCACCACCAGCGCCGTCGGCATCATCGGCACCGACAATGCCTGGGTCCAAGCCAGCATGAAGGAGACCGACCTCACCTATGTGCGCAACGGCGATCCCGTCGAGGTGACGATCGACACCTATCCCAACTGCACCTGGCAGGCCCAGGTCGCGGCGGTGAGCGCGGCCAGCGATTCGGCCTTCTCGCCGCTGCCGCAGGAGAACACCAGCGGCAACTGGGTAAAGGTCGTCCAGCGCATCCCCGTGCGCGTCAAGCTCTTGGGCAGCGATTGCGGCAAGCGGCCGTTGCGCGACGGCATGAGCGCGAACATCTCCATCGACACGGGCGAGCGCCGCTGGCACCGGATGCTCAACGGATCGTAAGCATGAGGGTCCAGGCCGCCGGCCACTCCGCCGAAGCGTATGAGACGCGGCTCGAGCTGATCGTCGTCCTGATGTGCTCGATGGCCGGCGTGCTGATGCAGGCGCTCGACACCACCATCGCCAATGTCGCGCTGCCGCACATGCAGGGCTCGCTGCAGGCCTCGCGCGACCAGATCACCTGGGTGCTCACCTCCTACATCATCGCCGCGGCGATCATGACGGCGCCGGTGGGCTGGATCGCCTCGCGCTTCGGCAAGAAGAACTTCATCCTGGTGGCGCTGGGCGGCTTCACGCTGACCTCGATGCTGTGCGGCGCGGCGCAGACCCTCGACCAGATGATCCTGTTCCGCCTGCTGCAGGGCGCGTTCGGCGCGGCGCTCTCGCCGCTATCGCAGTCGATCATGCTCGATCTCTATCCGCCGCAGAAGCGCGGCAACATCATGGCCATCTGGGGCATGGGGGTGATGCTGGGGCCTATCCTGGGGCCCACGCTCGGCGGCTATCTGACCGAATCCTTCAACTGGCGCTGGGTGTTCTACGTCAACGTTCCGTTCGGCATCGCGGCGGTGAGCGGCATCTTCCTCTTCTTCAAGGACAGCTCGCGCGATTCGACGATGCGCTTCGACTGGTCGGGCTTCGCTTTCCTGGCGATCGGGCTCGGCGCGCTGCAATTGATGCTCGACCGCGGCACCGACAAGGCGTGGTTCCAATCCATGGAGATCGTCATCGAAGCGGTGATCGCGGGCCTCGGCGCCTATCTCTTCGTGGTGCATATGATCACCGCCAAGGCGCCCTTCATCCCGCCCAAGATCTTCAAGGACCGCAACTTCTTCTCGGCGCTGTTCATGATGTTCGTGGTGGGCGCGATGATGCTGGCGAGTTCCGCCCTGCTGCCCCCGTTCCTGCAGAACCTCGCGGGCTACACCGTCACCGACACCGGGCTGCTGATGGCGCCGCGCGGCATCGGCACGATGATCGCGATGATGTTCGCCGGACGCTTCGCCATGCGCATCGATCCGCGCGTCGTCATGACCATCGGCATGGCGCTGATCGAGTGGTCGATCTGGGAGATGGCCGGCTGGACGCCCAGCATCAACGAGACGAACCTGATCGTGGTCAGCATCGTGCAGGGCTTCGGCATGGGCTTCGTCTTCGTGCCGCTGCAGCTGGTGGCGTTCGCGACGCTGCCGGGCTATCTGCGCACCGATGGCACCGCGCTCATGAACCTGGTGCGCAACATCGGCAGCGCCATCGGCGTGTCGATCACCACCACGGTGCTGGCCTGGAGCGTGCAGGTCAATCACAGCCTGCTGTCGCACGCCGCCTCGCCGTTCAACCCGGCGCTGCGCGTCAATGCGCAGTCGCTGATGATGAACCCGCGGCTCCCCATGGGGATTGCAAATCTCAACGGGATGATCGAAATGCGCGCCCAGACGGCGGCGTTCGGCAACGACTTCCTGTTCATGTTCTATCTCTGCCTGCCGGCGTTCCTCTTCATCTGGCTGATGCGCCGGCCGTCCTTCACCGGTCAGGCGGCACCGAAAATCGAGGTCATGGAATGAGCCGTTTGGCCTTCATCGGACTGGGCGTGATGGGTTATCCGATGGCCGGCCATCTGGCGCGCGCCGGCCACGAGGTCACGGTCTACAACCGCACCGCGCCCAAAGCCGAACGCTGGGCGAGCGAATTCGGCGGACGCCACGCCGCTTCGCCCGCGAACGCCGCCAAGGATGCCCAGATCGTCCTGGCCTGCGTCGGCCGCGACGACGATGTGCGGGCGGTGACGCTGGGCGAGCACGGGGCCTTCCACGGCATGCAGGCCGGCGCGATCTTCGTGGACCACACCACCGCCTCGGCAACGCTGGCGCGCGAGCTCGACGCCGCCGCGCAGGCAAGGGGGCTCGAGTTCGTCGATGCGCCGGTCTCGGGCGGCGAGCAGGGCGCGAAGAATGCTCAGCTCACCATCATGTGTGGCGGCCGCCACGAAGCTTTTGCGAGCGTCGAGCCGGTATTGGGGGCCTACGCCAAGCGCTGCCGCCGCCTGGGCGAGGCAGGCGCCGGCCAGCTCACCAAGATGGTCAACCAGATCTGCATCGCCGGCCTGGTACAGGCCCTGAGCGAAGGCTTGAGCTTCGCGCGCGCCGCCGGTCTCGATCTGGAAGCGGTGGTCGACGTGATCTCCAAAGGCGCGGCACAATCCTGGCAGATGGACAATCGCCACAAGACCATGCTGGCAGGCCAGTTCGAGCACGGCTTCGCGGTCGAATGGATGCGCAAGGATCTCGGCATCTGTTTCGCCGAGGCCGCGCGCAACGGTGCCGAGCTTTCGATCACGCGTATGGTCGACGGCTTCTATGCCGAGGTCGAAGCCATGGGCGGCCGGCGCTGGGACACCTCGAGCCTCTTCGCCCGCCAGGAACAGCGACGCCGGAGCAAAGGGTGAGCGCAGCCGCGCGCGACAAGCCCTATCACCATGGCGATCTGCGCAACGCGCTGCTCGCCGCGGCGCGCGCGGTGCTCGAGGACGAGGGGCTCGCCGAACTCAGCGTGCGCGCGGTGGCGCGCCGCGCCGGCGTCAGCCATGCCGCACCCTATCGCCACTTCCCGAACCAGGAATCGCTGCTCGTCGAGCTCGCACAGGAAGGCTTCGTCGAGCTTCGCTCGGAACTGTCCAAGGTCGCGGCGCAGAAAGGCGGCGAGAGCGATCGCATCGCCAAGCTCGGCGGCGCCTATATGCGCTTCGTGGCGCAGCGCCCCGGCCTCGCGCGCCTGATGTTCGGCCCGCAGCTTCCCAACCGCGAGCGCTTTCCTCCCCTCGCCGAAGCCGCCGATGCGGTCGGCGTCGAGATCGGTCGCGCGCTCGGCGATCCGGCGCTCGGCCTCGCGGTGTGGGCCGCCATCCACGGCCTCGCCATGCTGATCCTGGAAAACGTGATCGATCTCGGCCAGCGCCGCTCGGGCCTCGACGTCCTGCCGTCGCGCGCCGAAATCCTGCTCCGAAGCCTGTTCGCGCTGCCCCGGCCCTAGTTGCGGGACTGGATTAGTGCGGCGTCTGGAAGTTGCGGTTCTGGAAGTCCGAGATGCTGCGCTGCTGGGCGCTGCGGTCGTTGTCCCATTGCTCTTGCGTCTTGCACACTTGGGTGCGGACCAGCATGCCCTGATGGACCATCATCCGGCAGACCAGCTTGTCCTTGTCCGCGACATTGGCCGGCGGTGCAGGTTGCGCGGCCGGCTGCGGCGCCGGGGCTGCATCGTCCGCGAAGGCGGCGCAGGAAAGACCCGTTGCAAGCGCAAGGGCGACCGTTGCGAGTGTTCTGCTCATCTGTCTTCCGCGTGGAATGCGGCGTCCTGCGCCGTTGGATCGCAGGACGCCGGCATTGGCTATCTTCCGAACGGAGCCGAATAGCTGCGGTATTGCACCGTCGCGAAATCGGCTTCCCGCTTCTGGCGGTCCTTGTCCCAGTCCTTCTGCGACTTGCAGATCGCGGTCCTCAGCAGCATGCCTTCGTGCGAAAGACGGTGGCAGACGATGCGATCGCCAGGCGATGCCGATGCCGGCTGGGCGGACGCGGTGTTGGCGTCGTCGGCGCGTGCGCCTGCGGCGAGCGACAAGGCGGCACAAAGGCCCAGTCCAAGAATGTGTGTGCGCATAGGGAGCCACTCCTGAGGTCGGACACGATGGTGCGCGCCAAACCGTTCCCGCCGCAAGTGTATATTGCCGCTCTCACGCGGACGTGAAATTTTCTCAACCCTGCGCGAGCAGGCGTGCCGCTTTCGGCGCGAAATAGGTCAGAACGCCGCTGGCGCCTGCGCGCTTGAAGCCAAGAAGGCTCTCCATCATCACCCGGTCGTGATCGAGCAGGCCGTGCTCCGCGGCCGAGCTCAGCATCGCGTATTCGCCGGACACCTGGTAGGCGAAGGTCGGCACAGCGAAGGCCTCCTTCACGCGCCGCAGCACGTCGAGATAAGGCATGCCGGGCTTGACCATCACCATGTCGGCCCCTTCGGCGAGATCGAGTGCGACCTCGCGCAACGCCTCGTCGCCGTTGGCGGCATCCATTTGATAGGTCCGCTTGTCGCCTTTGAGCGCCTTGGCGGAGCCGACGGCGTCGCGGAACGGTCCGTAGAACGCGCTCGCATACTTGGCGGCGTAGGACATGATCAGCGTGTTGTGGAAACCCGCCTTCTCCAGCGCGGTCCGGATCGCGCCGACTCGGCCGTCCATCATGTCGGAGGGCGCAATGATATCGCAGCCGGCTTCGGCCTGGAGCAGCGCCTGGCGCACCAGGATCTCCACCGTGGCGTCGTTGGCGACATCGTCGTCCACCAAGACGCCGTCATGGCCGTGGCTGGTATAGGGATCGAGCGCCACGTCGCAGAGAACGCCGATGCCCGGGACCTTTTGCTTGATCGCGCGCACCGCCCGGCAGACGAGATTGTCGGCGTTCAGCGCTTCGCTGCCGTCCTCGTCCTTGCGCGCGGGATCGGTGTAGGGAAACAGCGCCACGACCGGTATGCCGAGCGCGAGCGCCTCTTGCGCCGCTTCGACCGCGACGTCGACCGAGAGCCGCGACACACCCGGCATCGAGGCGACCGGCACGCGGCGGCTCTCGCCATCGACCAGGAACAGCGGCCAGATCAGGTCGGCGGCGGATAGCGCCGTCTCGGCCACCAGCCTTCGGCTCCAGTCGTGGCGGCGCGCACGGCGCAGGCGCAGCGCGGGGTAGGACGCGGTCATCGCCACGGTCTACCCAGCCCCTTGTTGCCATGCAAGTTTGGCCGTTTATTACCGCTCCTTTTGGAGAGCTTCCATGGACTTCGCCCTGAACGAGGACGAGCGCGCGGTCGAAGACGTGGCGCGGCGCTTTGCCAAAGAGCGGCTGGCCCCGTTTGCGGCGGAATGGGACGAGAAGGCCCATTTCCCGGTCGACCGGCTGCGCGAGGCGGCGGCGCTCGGTTTCGCGGGCATCTATGTCAGGAGCGACGTCGGCGGCTCGGAGATGCGCCGCCTCGATGCCGCGATCATCATGGAGGAGCTGTCGGCCGGCTGCACCTCGACGGCGGCCTTCATCTCGATCCACAACATGGCGTCGTGGATGATCGACCGCTATGGCAGCGAGGCGCAGCGCCGCCGCTTCCTGCCCAAGCTGACCACGATGGAATGGATCGCGTCGTACTGCCTGACCGAGCCCGGCTCGGGCTCCGACGCCGCCGCGCTCAAGACCCGCGCGGTCAGGGACGGCGAGCACTATGTGCTCAACGGCGCGAAGGCTTTCATCTCGGGCGCGGGCACCTCGGACGTCTATGTCTGCATGGTGCGCACCGGCGAGGACGGGCCGAAGGGCATTTCCTGTCTGGTGGTGGAGAAGGGCACGTCCGGCCTCTCCTTCGGCAAGCACGAGCGCAAGATGGGCTGGAACTCCCAGCCGACCGCGCAGGTGATCTTCGAGGATTGCCGCGTGCCGGTCGCCAACCGTCTGGGCGCGGAAGGCGACGGCTTCCGCATCGCCATGAGCGGGCTTGACGGCGGGCGCATCAATATCGGGGCCTGTTCGGTCGGTACCGCGCGCGCCGCGCTGGACGAAGCGATGGCCTATGTGCGCGAGCGCAAGCAGTTCGGGCGCCCGATCTCGGACTTCCAGGTGACGCAGTTCAAGCTCGCCGACATGGCGACCGAACTCGAAGCGGCCCGGCTGATGATCCGCCATGCGGCAAGCGCCCTCGACCGCAAGGACGGCCGCGCCACCATGCTTTGCGCCATGGCCAAGCGGTATGCCACCGACGCGGGCTCGCGCATCGCCGACCAGGCGCTGCAGCTGCATGGCGGCTACGGCTATCTCAAGGATTTCCCCGCCGAGCGCCATGTGCGCGACTTGCGCGTTCACCAGATTCTCGAAGGCACCAACGAGATCATGCGCGTGATCGTCAGCCGCGAAATGTTCCGGCAGTGACGGACGAAGTCCTCTTCGAACGGCGCGGCAGGCTCGGCCTGATCACGCTCAACCGGCCGAAGGCGCTCAATGCGCTGACCCGCGACATGTGCGTGTCCATGCTGGCACAGCTGTCGCAATGGGCCGCCGATGCCGATATCGCAGCCGTCGCCATCCAAGGCAGCGGCGAGCGCGCCTTCTGCGCCGGCGGCGACATCCGCTCGCTCTACGACAGCGGCAAGGCGGGCACGTCCTACGCGCTCGATTTCTACCGCGACGAATACCGCCTCGACGCGGCGATCAAGCGCTTCCCCAAACCGTATGTGGCGCTGATCTCGGGCATCGTGATGGGCGGCGGCGTCGGGGTCTCGGTCCATGGCAGCCACCGCGTCGCCGACGAGACCACGTCCTTCGCCATGCCGGAGACCGGGATCGGGCTGTTTCCCGACGTCGGCGGCAGCTTCTTCCTGCCGCGCTGTCCCGGCGAGATCGGCATGTATCTCGCTCTCACGGGCGCGCGGCTCAAGACCGCGGACTGCCTCTATGCCGGCGTGGCGACGCACTTCGTGCCCAAGACCAAGCACGCGACGCTGCTCGCGCGTCTCGCCGAGGGAAGCGCGCCCGCTCAGGCATTGCAGGATTTAAGCGAGACGGTTCCCGATACTTTTCTCGCCGATCATCGCGCCGCCATCGACACCATGTTCGCTAAGGAGTCGGTCGAGGCGATCCTTTCGGCCCTCGACGCCGATCACACCGACTGGTCGCGCGACACCGCGAAGGTCATCCGAACCAAATCGCCGACCAGCACCAAGCTCACCTTCCGCCAGCTGCGCAACGGCCGCGCGCTGTCGTTTGAGGACTGCATGCGGATGGAATACCGCATGGTGCACGGCATCGTTGCCGGCCACGATTTCTACGAAGGCGTCCGCGCCACCATCCTGGACAAGGACGGCGCGCCGAAATGGCAGCCATCCGAGCTTTCTGCCGTCAACGAGGCCGACATCGACACTTATTTCAAATCTCTCGGGAACAAGGAGCTGCCGCTATGACGCACATCGCTTTCATTGGTGTCGGCAACATGGGCGGCCCGATGGCCCGCAATCTTTTGAAGGCAAGCGAGCGCGTCACGGCCTTCGATCTCAGCGCTGAGGCGCTGGAACCGCTCGTCGGGGCGGGTGCGGCAAAAGCCTCTACAGTCAACGACGCGGTCAAGGACGCGGATGTCGTCATCACCATGCTGCCGGCCGGGCAGCACGTGCGCAGCGTCTATCTCGACAACGGCATCCTCGGGGCTGGCAAGAAGGGCGCCTTGCTGATCGATTCCTCGACCATCGACGTCGACTCGGCGCGCGCCGTGCACGCGGCGGCGGAGAAAGCGGGCTTCGACTTCCTCGATGCGCCGGTCTCCGGCGGCACCGGCGGCGCCGAAGCCGGCACGCTCGCGTTCATGTGCGGCGGCAGCGAAAAGGCCTTCGGGCGCGCGCAACCGGTTCTTGAGAAGATGGGCAAGCGCATCGTCCATGCCGGCGGCCCGGGCGCCGGGCAGGCCGCCAAGATCTGCAACAACATGCTGCTCGCCATCTCGATGATCGGAACCTGCGAGGCTTTCGTGCTCGGCGAAAAGCTCGGGCTCGACCCCCAGAAGCTGTTCGACATCATGTCGGCTGCCTCGGGCCAGTGCTGGTCGCTGACGACCTACTGTCCGGTTCCGGGCCCGGTGCCGGCCTCGCCCGCCAATCGCGCCTACAGCGGCGGCTTCGCCACGGCCCTGATGCTCAAGGATTTGAAGCTTTCACAGACCGCGGCGCAAAGCGCGGGCGCCGTGACCCCGCTCGGTGCCGAAGCGGCACAACTCTATTCGCTGTTTGCAAACCAAGGCCGCGCGAATGTCGACTTCTCCGGCATCATCGAGATGTTGCGCGGCATTCGCTGATAAATTTTACGGCGCCTTAACCTGCCGCTCTTACCGTGATCGCATAACAAGGTGGGCCTCGCGAAAAAGCGGGGAAAGGCGATGACAGCATTGGCGAAACCGCAGGCGGCTGCGGCGCTCGACGGAGCGCCGGCGCTTGGCAGGCACTATCTCGAAACGCTCAACCTCGTGGAGCGGCTGCACCGTCAGCTGCTGGACGTGATCAAGGACGAGCTCGACCGCCGCGACGAGCGCGAGATCAATTCGGTGCAGGCGCTGCTGCTGTTCAATGTCGGCGACCAGCAGCTGAGCGCGGGCGAGCTGCGTACGCGCGGGCACTATCTGGGGTCCAACGTCTCCTACAATCTCAAGAAGCTCGTGGAAGCGGGCTACATCCACCACGAACGCTCCGCCGCCGACCGCCGCTCCGTGCTGGTCCATCTGACCGACAAGGGCGAAGCGGTGCGCAAGATGCTGAGCGCGCTGTTCGAGCGCCATCTGGCCTCGCTCGAGCCGGTGGGCAACGTCACCCAGGGCAGTCTCGACCTGCTCAACACCACGCTGCGCCGCCTCGAGCGCTTCTGGATCGATCAGGTGCGCTTCCGCCTCTAGCAGTCGCGCCGCGACTCATGTCATGACGTCCGCCGGCCGGTGCGGAGGCTGCGTGGAATTCTTCAAGTCACACCTCCACCATCACGCGCGATTCTACGCCTGTTTCCTGCTTGGCGCGGCGGTGTTCGCCTTCACCGGCTTTTTCCGGCTGCCCGTCCGCCTGCTGGCCAGCGGCGACGCGTTCTTCGCCCTCTACCTCCTCGTCATGGCCGTGGCGAGCGCGCGCATTGCGCCGCAGGAGCTCGACCGCAGGGCCGATGTCGAGGACGAGGGCATCGTCATTGTCGTCCTGCTCACCCTGGTGATGATCGCGTTCTGCATGTTCGCGATCATCGAGCTGCTGCATCACAAGGGCGAGCCCGACTGGGCCGGCCTCGTCCTGGCGATGGCAGGAGCGCCGCTCGGCTGGTTCATGCTGCACATGCTGATGGCGTTCCACTATGCCAACATGTTCTATTCCGATCCCCGCGGCGCGGGCGGCGGCGGCCTCAAATTCCCCGATACCGACGAGCCAGGCGCGGCGGATTTCCTCTACTACGCCTTCGTCATCGGCATGACGGCCCAGGTTTCCGACGTCCAGGTCACGTCGCGCCGTATCCGCCAGGTGACGCTCGGCCATTCCATCGTCTCGTTCTTCTTCAATACCGTGCTGATCGCCATGGCCGTGAACGGCGTGGTGGCGCTGGCGGGGTGAGGATTTGCGTCAGATCAAGGCTTCGGCAGGCGGGCCGGGCTATGCGTCCTTTTGCGCCAGTGCCGTGGCGCTAGGATTCGCAGGCCCTGTTCTTGTATTCTGCCAGTCCAATCTGACGGACAAGCGAGCGAGCGGTATGCCGTTTCCCTACATCGCCAGGTTCCGCGAGGCGCTCGCCGCCATCCGGCGCGAGGGACGCTACCGCGTCTTCACGGACATCGTCCGCGCCCGGGGCAACTACCCCCAGGCCGATTTCCATGCCCAGGGCGCCAAGCGGCCGGTGGTGGTGTGGTGCAGCAACGACTATCTCGGCATGGGACAGCACCCCAAGGTGCTGGCGGCGATGCACGAAGCCATCGACGCGGCAGGCGCCGGCTCGGGCGGCACGCGCAACATCTCCGGCACCACCCATTACCACGTCGAGCTGGAGGCCGAGCTCGCGGAGCTGCACGGCAAGGAATCGGCGCTGCTCTTCACCTCCGGCTTCGTCTCCAACGACGCCACGCTCGCCACGCTGGCGAAGCTGCTGCCCGGCCTCGTCGTTTTTTCCGACGCGCTCAACCACGCCTCGATGATCGAAGGCATCCGTCACGGCGGGATGCAGAAGCGCATCTTCCGCCACAGCGACATGGCCGATCTGCGCCGTCAGCTAAGCGAAACCGATCCCGCCGCGCCCAAGCTGATCGCTTTCGAGTCCGTCTATTCGATGGACGGCGATTTCGCCCCGGTGAACGCGATCTGCGATCTGGCGGAGGAATTCGGCGCTCTCACCTATATCGACGAGGTGCATGGCGTGGGCCTCTACGGTCCGCGCGGTGCCGGCGTCGCGGCGCGCGAGGGCGCCATGGAGCGCATCGACATCGTGGAAGGCACGCTCGCCAAGGCCTTCGGCGTTATGGGCGGCTATATCGCCGCGTCGGGCGAACTCGTCGACTGTATCCGCTCCCATGCGCCGGGCTTCATCTTCACCACTTCGCTGGCGCCGACGATCGCTGCCGGCGTGCTTGCCAGCGTGCGCCATTTGAAGGACAGCGATGTGGAGCGCGAGACCTTGATGGCGCGCGCCGCACTTCTCAAACGCCTCTTGGCCGAGGCGGGCCTGCCGGTGATGGAAACGCCCAGCCACATTGTGCCGGTGCTGGTCGGTGAGGCGGCGCTGTGCAAATCGGTGTCGGATGCGCTGCTCTACGAGCACGGCATCTACGTTCAGCCGGTGAACTTCCCGACCGTGCCGCGCGGCGGCGAAAGATTGCGCTTCACGCCCTCGCCGCTGCACAGCGAAGCGATGCTCCACGAGTTGGTGCGCGCGCTCGACCAGGTGTGGACGGCGCATCGTCTCGGCCGTGCGGCGTGACACGGGGCGGGCGCGAGATCCTGTTCGAATTCGTCGCCCAGGGCGGCACGATCAAAGCAACCGCCATCGATCCCGCGACGGGCATCGAGGCGAGCATTCTGGGACCGGCGTCAGCGCCGCGCGCCACCCTGTCGGAAGCCGCGCGGCGGAAGCTGGACTATGTGCTGAAGCGGCGGGCGCCTTAGCCGCGCCGGCCCTTTTTCGCCGGCGGCGAGGAGCGGCCGAGGCCGATCTTCTTGGCGAATTCGGAGCGCTGGGCCGCATAGTTGGGCGCCACCATCGGATAGTCGGCCGGCAGGCCCCATTTGGCGCGGTATTCCTCCGGCGACAGTCCGTAGCGCGAGCGCAGATAGCGCTTCAGCATCTTCAGTTTCTTGCCGTCCTCCAGACAAACGATGTATTCGGGAGTAATCGACTTCTTCACCGTCACCGCCGGCTTCTGCGCCGTGGTCATGTCGGTGGAAACACCGCTGGAGAGCCCGCCCAGGGTCGCGTGAACGCTTTTGATCATGGAGGGCAGCTCGCCGACGGGCACGGGATTGTTGCTGACATAGGCCGCGACGATTTCGCTCGCCAGCTTCAAGAGCTCGTCGCCTCTTGCGCCCGTCATGTCATGATTGTTGGTCTTGATCTTCGCCTCCATCGGCTCTTCGGACAGGAAAATATCGTCTCGGTTCTATTGGGCTCGCCCAGGGAAAATCAAGTCCTTACCGAAAGACGAGAAGAATGCCTTTCTTCGTCTACAAGTCGTATGCTCCAATGGACTTGGGCGCTTCTGATGTCTTGCCGGCGCGGCCTCTTCATTTAGACGATTGTACTTGGCTATATTGCAAGCATAAGACGAAGACTGCGGCGCGGCGCGGCACTCGCGATTCGGCTGGCGCCAGATTTGGTAAAGAGGTAGGGGTTGGACCGCGAGGGCTCGAAACCAGGTCCAGTGCTGGGGCGCGCGGCGAAATCCTTGTCCAGGCGGAGAATTCGATGGAATCGGGCTTTTTCGGGGAGTCTTTGGCAGCGCGGGACCCGGAGATCGCCCAGGCCGTCGGCGACGAGCTGAGGCGGCAGCAAGACAAGATCGAGCTCATCGCCTCGGAAAACATCGTCTCCCGGGCGGTGCTCGAGGCCCAGGGCTCGGTGCTGACCAACAAATACGCCGAGGGCTATCCCGGCCGGCGCTACTATGGCGGCTGCGAATATGTCGACGTGGTGGAAGAGGTTGCGATCGCGCGCGCCTGCCGGCTGTTCGACTGCACCTTTGCCAATGTCCAGCCCCATTCCGGCGCCCAGGCCAATCAGGCGGTGTTCTTTGCCCTGTTGCAGCCCGGCGATTCCTTCATGGGTCTCGATCTCGCCGCCGGCGGCCACCTGACCCATGGCTCGCCCGCCAACCAGTCCGGCAAGTGGTTCAAGCCGATCTCCTACGGCGTGCGCCGCGAGGACTGTCTGATCGACATGGACGAAGTCGCCCGCATCGCGCGCGAGAACCGGCCGAAGCTGATCGTCGCCGGCGGCTCGGCCTATTCGCGCGTCTTCGACTTCAAGCGCTTCCGCGATATCGCCGACGAGATTGGTGCGGTGTTCATGGTGGACATGGCGCATTTCGCAGGCCTTGTTGCCGGCGGAGCGCATCCCAATCCGCTCGAGCACGCCCATGTCGTCACCACCACCACGCACAAGACCTTGCGCGGCCCGCGCGGCGGCATGATCCTCAGCCGCGACGAAGCCATCGGCAAGAAAATCAACTCGGCCGTCTTTCCGGGCCTCCAGGGCGGGCCCTTGATGCATGTGATCGCCGCCAAGGCGGTGGCCTTCGGCGAGGCTCTGAAGCCCGAATTCAAATCCTATGCGCGCGACGTCGTCGACAACGCGAGGGTGCTGGCCAACACGCTCAAGGACGAAGGCCTCGACATCGTCTCCGGTGGCACCGACACCCATCTGATGCTGGTCGATCTCAGGCCCAAGCGCGCCACCGGCCGGCCGGCGGAAAAGGCGCTCGATCGCGCCTTCATCACCTGCAACAAGAACGCAGTCCCGTTCGACAGCGAGAAGCCCGCGATCACCTCCGGCATCCGGCTGGGCTCGCCGGCCTGCACCACGCGCGGCTTCGGTGCCGGCGAGTTCCGCCAGGTCGCAAAACTGATCGTCGAAGTCGTCGATGCGGTGGCGGCCAAAGGCGAAGCCGGCGATGCCGCGGTCGAGGCTTCGGTGCGCGAACGCGTCGGCCGGCTGTGCCGGCAATTTCCGATCTACACGTAACGAAAGCTCCAAGTCATGCGCTGCCCCTTCTGCGGACACGAAGATACCCAGGTCAAGGACAGCCGTCCGTCCGAAGACAATTCGGCCATCCGCCGCCGCCGCCATTGCCTGGAATGCGGCGGCCGCTTCACCACCTTCGAGCGCGTTCAGCTGCGCGAGCTCGTCGTCGTCAAGAAGAGCGGCCGCCGCGAGCCTTTCGACCGCGACAAGCTGGAGCGCTCGCTGTCGCATGCGCTGCGCAAGCGTCCCGTCGAGGCAGACCGCGTCGAGCGCATGATCACCGGCATCGTGCGGCGCCTGGAAAGCCTCGGCGAAAACGAGATCCCCGCCGCCACGATCGGCGAACTGGTGATGCAGGCGCTCTCCAGCCTGGACAAGGTCGCCTATGTCCGCTTCGCCTCGGTCTACAAGAACTTCCGCGAGACCAAGGATTTCGAAAATCTCATCGGGCAGCTCGAAGGGGACCGGGACTGACCCACGTCGGCCACATGCGCCACGCGCTGGCGCTGGCGGAGCGGGCGCTGGGGACGGCGGCGCCCAATCCGGCCGTAGGCTGCGTCATCGTTGCACAAGACGGACGCGTCATCGGACGCGGCTGGACGCGGCCGGGCGGACGTCCGCATGCCGAGACTGAGGCGTTGGCACAGGCGGGAGAGACGGCGCACGGCGCGACCGCTTATGTGACCTTGGAGCCCTGCGCCCATCAGGGCCAGACCCCGCCCTGCGCCCACGCCCTGATCGCGGCCGGCGTCGCGCGCGCCGTGATCGCCGTGGAGGACCCCGATCCGCGCGTCGCGGGCAAGGGCATCGCGATGCTGTGGGATGGCGGCATCGAGGTGGTCAGCGGCGTGCTCGAAAAGGAAGCGGCGGCGCTGAACGCCGGCTTCTTCCTGCGCCTGGACAAGAACCGGCCCCTGGTCACGCTCAAGATTGCCCAGAGCCTCGACGGCAAGACGGCGACGGTGTCGGGCCGGAGCAAATGGATCACCGGGCCTGAAGCGCGGCGCTTCGGCCACCTGCTGCGCGCCAGGCACGATGCGATCCTGGTGGGCATCGAGACGGCGCTGGCGGACGATCCCGAGCTCACCTGCCGGCTGCCCGGGCTCGAAGACCGCTCGCCGCTTCGTGTCGTCCTCGACACGCGGCTGCGTCTTGCTGCCGCCTCCAGGCTTGCGCAAAGCGCAAAGCGGATTCCGGTCCTCGTCTATACGACATCCAAAGACGGCGCGGCTTTGAAGGACCTGGGCGTGGACATCGTCCGCACGGGCCGCGACGCCCGCGGCCGGCCCGACATCGGCGCGGTGCTCAATGACCTTGCAGGGCGTGGGGTTACGCGCCTGCTGGTCGAAGGCGGCGCAGGCGTTCACGCCGCCTTCCTCGACCGCGGTCTGGCCGACCGGCTGGAGATCTTCCGCGCCCCCCTGGTGCTGGGAGGCTCCGGGCGGAATTCGATCGATGCGCTGGCGGCGCTCGAACTTGACGAAGCGTCCCGCTTCGTCTGCGAGGGGCGGCGGGTGCTGGGCCCAGACGTTCTGGAAACCTACGCCGCCAGAGCCTAAAAGGGGCGCATGTTCACCGGAATAATCAGCGATGTCGGCGAGGTGCGCCATGTGGAGAAGCGCGGCGACACGCATGTCGTGATCGCGACGCATTTCGACGTCGCGGCCATCGAGATGGGTGCCTCCATCGCCTGCGCCGGCGCCTGCATGACGGTGATCGACAAGGGCAGCGCGGCCGACCGCTGGTTCGCCTTCACCGCTTCCGCGGAGACCGTGTCGAAGACGACGCTGGGCGCCTGGAAGACGGGCGATCCGGTCAACCTCGAACGGCCGATGCGCGTCGGCGACGAGCTCGGCGGCCATATCGTCACCGGCCATGTCGATGCCGTGGCCGAAATCGTCGCGGCGAAGAGCGAAGGCGAGTCGATGCGCCTGACGTTGCAGGTCCCTGCGCAATTCGCGCGCTTCATCGCGCCCAAGGGCTCCGTCGCGCTCGACGGCGTGTCGCTGACGGTGAACGATGTCGACGGCGCCCGCTTCGGCGTCAACATCATCCCGCACACCCTCAAGGTCACGACCTTCGGCCGCGCAAGGCCGGGCATGAAGGTCAATTTCGAGGCCGACCTGATGGCCCGCTACATCGCGAGGCTGAGCGCGGCATGAACCTTCCCGTCTTCCACGATTACATCGCCCAGATCGAGGACGTCATCGAAGCCGCGCGCAACGGCAAGATGTTCATCCTGATCGACGCGGAGGATCGCGAGAACGAGGGCGATCTCGTCATCCCGGCGCAGATGTGCACGCCCGAAGCGATCAACTTCATGGCCAAGCACGGCCGCGGGCTGATCTGCCTGGCCTTGACGCAGGAGCGCGCCCAGCAGCTGCAGATCCCGATGATGGCGCCGGTCAATGCCTCGCCGCACGGTACCGCCTTCACGGTTTCCATCGAGGCCAAGGAAGGCATCTCCACCGGCATCTCGGCGCACGACCGCGCGCATACGATCTCGGTTGCGATCGACGCCACCAAGGGTCCGGGCGACATCGTCATGCCGGGTCACGTCTTTCCGCTGGTCGCGCGCCATGGCGGTGCGCTGGTGCGCGCCGGCCATACCGAGGCCGCCGTCGACATCGCGAGGCTGGCGGGCCTGACGCCGGCCGGCGTGATCTGCGAGATCATGAACGACGACGGCACGATGGCGCGGCTGCCCGATCTCGTGACCTTCGCCCAGCACCACAATCTCAAGATCGGCACCATCGCCGACCTGATCGCCTATCGCCGCAAATACGATCACTTCGTCAAGCGCACGATCGAGACTCCCTTTGCCAGCCACAATGGGGGCGAATGGAAGATGGTGGTCTATGTCAACACGCTCGAATACGCCGAGCACATCGCGCTGGTGAAGGGCGACATCGCCACGCCGGAACCGGTCCTGGTGCGCATGCACGCGATCAACATCTTCAGCGACATGCTGGCCTGGCAGCCCTACGAGCCTGACATCCTGGGCGAATCCATGCGCATCGTGGCGAAAGAGGGCCGCGGCGTGGTCGTGCTGCTGCGCCAGACGCGGCCGACCTTCGTCTCCGACGTGGTGCTTCGGCGCACCCAGGACGACATCGACCGCAGGCGGGTGAAGGAATACGGCGTCGGCGCGCAGATCCTGCTCGATCTCGGCGTCAAGGAGATGATCTTGCTCACCGATACGCCGGAGAAGAAGATCGTGGCGCTCGACGGCTATGGCCTCGAGATCGTCGGCACTCACCCCATCCGCAGCCAGAAGGACAAGACGTGATCGCGCCCCGGATCCTCATCGTCGAGGCGCGTTTCTACGACGACATCGCGACCTCGCTGCTCGATGGCGCGACGGCGGCGCTCGAGCGCGCATTGGCGCAATTCGAGCGCGTCACCGTGCCGGGCGCACTGGAGATCCCGCCCGCGATCCTCTTCGCGTCGCAGTCGGACAAGGGCTATGACGGCTATGTCGCGCTGGGCTGTGTCATCCGCGGCGAGACGTTCCATTTCGAGATCGTCGCGGGCGAGTCCGCGCGCGGCCTGATGGAGCTGGGCGTGCGCCACGGCCTTTGCATCGGCAACGGCATTTTGACCGTGGAGGACGAGCGCCAGGCGGAGGTGCGCGCGCGCCGCGACGGCGGCGACAAGGGTGGCGACGCGGCACGCGCTTGTCTCGCGCTGGTCGAGCTCAAAGCGCGGCTGGCGGGCGGGCGATGAGCACCCATTCCGGCCGCAGCGGCGCGCGCCTCGCGGCCGTCCAGGCGCTCTACCAGATGGAATTGGCCGGCGCCGGCGCCGACGAAGTGGCGAGCGAGTTCTGCGATCACCGCTTCGGCCTCGAACCCGAGACCGGCATGGCCGGCGAGATCGATCGCGATTTCTTCGCCCGCGTCGTGCACGGCGTGCCCGAGCACCAAGCCGAGATCGATGCCGCCATCGCCCAGGTGCTGAGCGAGGCCTGGCGGCTGTCGCGCATCGATTCGATCCTGCGCGCCATCCTGCGCGGCGCCTCGTTCGAGCTGATCGCGGCGAAGGACGTGCCGGCCAAGGTCGTCATCGACGAATATGTCGGCATTTCGCACGCCTTCTTCTCCGGCGACGAACCGGCCTTCGTCAATGCCGCGCTCGACCGCCTGGCGCACCGCAAGCGCGCGGCCGAGTTCGGCGAGACGCCCCCCGATGACGAACTCGCTTTCTGAGCAGAACTCCGACCAAGACCAGAGGCCTTCGGATGACTTTTCTACGAAGGTCAAGGATAAATTCATCGCATTTGTGGACATTCTTGGATTTAAAAACATGGTCGACGCTGCCGAACAAACCGGTGGCGACATGCGCCATCTCATCGAACTCACGAGAATGTTGGGTTCGAACTCCGACTCTCAGAAATTTACGCGATACGGGCCTACTATATGTCCGCACTCGACCTATATCTCCCGCGATCTCGATTTCAAGGTTACGCAGATTTCGGACTGTGTAGTTGTTTCCGCGGAGAGCTCCCCCGCAGGGCTAATCAACCTCATCCATCACTGTTTTGGAATTGCCATCAATCTGTTGGCCAAGGGGCATCTCTGTCGAGGGGTAATTACGAGAGGCAACATTCTCCATTCCGATTCGCAATTTATGGGAACTGGTTATGCTGACGCCTACAAGAACGAGCAGCACGTAAGCGTCTTTCGCGTTGACGAAAAAGAAAGGGGCACACCGTTTATTCAAGTTGCTAGCCCTGTTGTCGTGTATGTAAGCACGCTGAAGGACGATTGTGTACGCAAAATGTTTGCGCGAATGACCGACTCTGACGGGACGTACACCGCAATCTCACCATTTCGCGCATTGGGCAACGCTCCGTCCGCAATCGTCGGTCCTGATTTTGACCCGCATGCAATGAAGGCATCGTGCCAAAGATCTCGAAAGCTCCGCCTTGATAATCTGGGCATGTTTGAAAAGTCGGAGGCCGACGCGGACGACCAAACCAAGGCCAAGATTGCACACTATAAAAAGGGCTTGTTGCATGTCATCGCTCGGCTGGACGAAAAGGAACGGAAACTAGATAGAATGATCGAGACGGGCCAAATCCCATATGGGTCAACATTTCTGTAGCGCAACGTCGTGAACTTCGAGTGACCAATGCCCATTTTAGGTGAATTCGATCTGATCGAACGCTTCTTCGCCCCGTTGGCGACGGCGCCGGGTGCGTTCGCGCTGAAGGACGACGCGGCGATCGTCGCGCCGGCACCGGGCTTCGACCTGGTGGTGACCACCGACACGATCGTGGCAGGGATCGATTTCTTCGCCGACGATCCGCCCGACGCGATCGCCAGGAAGGCGCTGCGCGTCAATCTCTCGGATCTCGCGGCCAAGGGCGCGGCTCCGTTCGGCTATTTGCTGGCGCTGTCGTTGCCCGGGAGCGATGCCGATTGGCTGGCGGCGTTCGCCAATGGCTTGCGGCAAGATCAAGCGCAGTTCGGTTGCACGCTTTACGGTGGCGACATCAGTTCCACGCCCGGGCCGCTCACCGTCTCGATCACGGCGTTCGGCCAAGCGGAAGCCGGTAAGATGCTGCGCCGTGGGGGCGCGTGCGAAGGCGACCTCGTCTTCGTCACCGGCACCATAGGCGACAGCGGCGCCGGCCTGTTGCTGCTGAAGAATGCGACGCAGGAACTGGACGAGGGCTTCCGCGGATTTCTCATCGGCCGCTATCGCGTACCCGAGCCGCCGGTCGCGTTCGGGCCGCGGCTGGCCGGCCTCGCGAGCGCCGCGCTCGATGTTTCGGACGGTTTGCTCGCCGATCTCGCGCATCTGGCGGCGGCGTCGGAAGTGCATGTGGTCGTCGAGGCGGAACGGGTTCCGCTTTCGGATGCCGTGCGCGCGCTGTGGGGCGATGGCGCAGTCGCGCGCGCGGTGGTCGCTGGCGACGATTACCAGATCGCGTTCGCGGCACCGGTCGAGAAGGAGGACGAAATTCTCCAAGCAGCCGCGCAAAGCGGCACGCGCGCGACGCGGATCGGCCATGTGCAGCGGGGGATGGGCGTCGCGATGCGCGATTCGAACGGTCGCGATCTGACCCCGCTCACGAAAGGCTTCAGCCACTTCTGACCAGGATGCCCTACGCGCTGCGCTCTTCGCGCACCTTGAGCATCCACAGCCAACCTGCGGCAAGCAGCATCACGATCGGTATGAGACCGATGCGCTGGTCGTGGCTGAGCCGCGTCGCGATCTTGACCGAGACCGGCGCCAGGAACGTCGCCGCGGTTCCGGAGAGCGACATCAGGCCGAAGAACTCGGTCATCTTCGGCAATGGCGCGATGCGCGCCAGCATGGTGCGGCTGTTGGCATAGGCGCCGACGACGCAAAGCGCGTTGACGCAGGACAGCACGATGAACACCAGCCGCGGCAAGGTCGCGAACAGCGCGATGGGCGAGGCCGGGATGGCGTTCGGCGCATAGTGGAGGAACCACAGGATGCGGTCCGGCCCCATGGTCAGCGTCAGTCCGAAGCACAGCGCGGTCCCGCCCACGGTGACGAGCAGCGCACGTTTGGAGCCGAGCCGGGTGTCGAGCCAGCCGCCGAAGAAGCCGCCCATCGCGGCGCTGAAGACAATGAGCAGCCCGAACGCCGTCATCGCCAGGGTGTCGAGATGGAACACGCCTGCGGCATAGATGCCGCTGTAGACCAGCACGCCCGTGAGCCCGTCGTTGAACAGCGTGCGCGCCCCGATGTAGTGCGCCACGTTGCGGTACTTGCCCAGGCTGCGAAACGTGGCGATCACCGCCGCGATGCCGGCGCGGACCGCCTGCGTCAGCGGCAGGTCGCTGGGCGCGCGGTCGGGGGTGAAGAGAAACAGCGGCACGGCGAAGAGCGCCATCCACACCGCCGAGATCGGGCCGGCCAGCCGCTCCGCCATGTGGCCGGGCAGATCCAACGGCGCGCCCGGCAGCACGAAAAGGACCAGGAACAGCGCCATCAGGACGAAGCCGGCGCCGCTGCCCAGCGCATAGGCCAGGCCCGACAGCGCGCCCATTCGCCCATGCGGCGCGATGGTCGACAGCATGGCGCCGTGGAACGCGTTCGACAGCTCGAAGACGGTGTTGTTCACCACCATGGCCAGGCTGAACAGAACTAGGGCCTGGGTGCCGGAATCCGGCACGCCGAACCAGGTGCCGGCGAAGCTCAGCACCATCAGCACGGTGAACGCCGCGAGCCAGGGCTTGCGCGGTCCGCCGCGGTCGGCGATGGCGCCGAACAGCGGACAGATCAGCGCCGTCAGATAGCCGGCCCAGGCGGTGATGTCGCTCCACAATTCCTGGCCCGCGACGGCGTCGCGCATCATGGTGCCGACCAGGAACGGCGAGATCACATAGATCTGGAAGATGACGTTGGGATCGCGCGCCGCCTCGAACAGCGCCCACGACCATTGCCCGATCCGCGAGGCTGCGGGCCAGCCTTCCGCGGCGCGCTCGTGCACGAGCAGGGCGATGCCCGCGGCGTCGGCGATCGCCGAACCTACGGAGGACTCGGCCCGCGGCGGTTGCGCGTCTCCGGCTTCCGTCACAGCGCGGTGGCGCGCTCTTCGCGCACGAAGAACATCAGCGCCAGGCCGATGGAAAGAAACATGGTCTCGCCCAGAAGTCCGATGCGCTGGCTGTGGGCTGCGACGGCGAGCCAGGCGATGAAGATGGTGGCGAGAAAGCTTGTCGCCTGTCCCGACAGCGCATAGAGGCCGAAGAACTCGGTCATGCGCTCGATCGGCGCAATCCGCGCCAGCATGGTGCGGCTGTTGGCATAGCCGGCAGTGATCAGGATGGCGATGAAGCACACGATTCCCAGATAGATGAGCTCAGGCCAGGTGTTGAAGAACGGCACTTTCCACAGCGTGGGGCCGTGCGGATCGTAGGGGATGAACCACAGGATGCGGTCCGGTCCCATGGTCAGCGCCAGCAGCCCGAACAAGGTGGTGCCGCCGATGGAGACGAAGATCGCGCGTTTGGAGCCCAGCGCATTGTCGAGCCAGCCGCCGACGAAGCCTCCCAGCACCGCGAAGACGCTGAGCACGATGCCGTAGATGATGCGCGACACCGGTCCCCAATGGAACGTGCTCGAAGCATATATGCCGCCGAACACCAGCACCGCGGTCATGCCGTCGTTGAAGAACAGCCGCGCCAGGAGATAGAACCCGACGTTCTTGTAGTGTCTGAGGCTGATGACCGTGCGGATGACGCTCTTCACGCCTGCGCGCATCGCCGCAAACAACGACAGGCTGGAAGCCGGCCGGTCCGGCGTGAAGAGAAAGAGCGGGATGCTGAAGATCACAAGCCAGATTGCGCCCACCGGGCCGGCAAGCCGCTCCGGCTCGTGCAGCGCCTGGCTGATGCCCCAGATCGGATGCGACGGCACGAAGCTCCACGCCACCTTTCCGGGGAGCGAAAACGCGAGCAGCATGAACAGCAGCAGGAGGATTCCCGCCGCGTTGCCGAGCGCCAGCCCCAATCCGGACAATCCGGCGATGCGTTTGGGCGAAACGATCGAGGGCAGCAGCGAATTGTGGAACACCGCGGAGAAATCGAAGGAGACGTTGGCGAGCGCCCAGGTCGCGCCGACAAGGAAGAGGCTGAAGCCGGTGGAATGCGGCTTGGCGAACCACAGCAGAACCATCGCCGTGGCGAGGATCAGCGTATAGAACGCGATCCAGGGCTTGCGCCGCCCGCCATGGTCGGCGATGGCGCCCAGGAACGGGGCCAGCAGCGCGATGACGATGCCGCTGATCCCCTGCACCCAGCCGGCATCGGCGAGCCCGCGTACGGGATCGCCGACGACGTCGTTGGAGAAATACGGCGCGAAGAGATAGATCGTGATCAAGAGCACGAACGGATTGCGCGCCCATTCGAACAGCGCCCAGGAAGTCTGTCCGAGCCGCGATGCCGATCGATCGCCGGTGGTGGAGAATCCCTCGCGCGCGCCGAGCCACTGCGCCCAGCCCGCGGCCTCGGCGATGGCGGTCTCGGCCGGCTCGTCCGCCGCGGCCACAGCCGCTTCGGCCGCGTCAGTTGAAGACTTCACCCGCGTCCACTCCCCACAGCCTGTTCTTGTCGATCCAGCCCGCGACGCCGGCGGCCGCGATCTTGCAGCGCGAAGGCTGACACGCCTTGAGCTTGGCCACAACGCCGGGCTCGGCCCTGGCAATAACGGGCGAACCGGCGAAGACCGATGCCGAAACCGCCGCCGCGCCCTTGCCGACGACCAGGACGCTGCGGGCATCCGACAGCATGCTGGCGCTGATCCAGCCCACCGTGCCGTCGATATCGCGCACGCGCCGCCAAGTTTCATAGGCCGAAACCACCTCCAGCGGATAATCCTTGCGCCGGTAGATGAACAGGATGCGGTGCTGATAGGTCGGCCCTTCGCGCAGATAGACTTTGTCGCTCTTGAGGCTCGCGAAATGGGAGGCTGCGAGCGCGGCAGAGGTCGAGAGCACCATTGAGAATGCGAAAGCGATTGCGCAAGAAATTATTCTCAACAAAAAACCGTCATGGCCGACCTTGTGTCGGCCATCCATGAAGTCGGTCCCACCGCGTGAGTATGGGTGGCCGGGACAAGCCCGGCCATGACGGTATTGGGATAAGATGACCAAGGGTCTTTCCCTTCCGGTGTGGCCTACAGGCCTTCGTTGCGCAACGCCGCCTGTCCCTCGGCGACGAGGCGCGCGGTGGCGGTTTCGATGCGCTCTTCCAGCAGGCGCAGGAAGTCGCGCGGGCGCAGGCCGGATTCGACGGGCTCCAGGAATTCGAGCACGATGGTGCCGCGCTTCTTGATGAAGCCCGCCGGCCCCGTCCAATAGAGCCCGGAGTTGAGGGCGACGGGAACGCAGTCTGCGCCGATCTGGCCGTAAAGTCCGGCGACGCCGGGCTTGTAGTCGGGCGGCGCGCCGACTTTCTTGCGCGTGCCTTCGGGAAAGATCAGCACGCTGCGTTTCTCGGCAAGCACGCGCTTGGCCTTCGCCGCCATGCGCCGCAGCGCGGAGCCGCCGCCGTCGCGATCGATGACGATCGAGCCCGCCTTCCAGACGAACCAGCCATAGAACGGCACATAGACCAGCCCGCGCTTGAGCACGACCGCGGGATCGTCGAGCACGAGATAAAGCGCAAGCGTGTCCCACATGCTCATATGCTTGGCGGCGACGAGGACCCCGCCCGCGGGCTTGGTGCCGCGCACTTCCAGGCCGAGGCCTGCGATCGTGCGCAGTCCCCACAGCGCCAGCGCGCACCAGCGCCGCGCCATCCACACCGTCGCCTTTCTGGGCAGCAGTAGCACCGGCAGGAACAGGATCGACATCACGGCCGAAATAAGCGCGAACCAGGCGAAGAAACCCGCGGAGCGCAGAAGGGTCACGGCGGCGGAATATCTCAGAGCGAAGCGCTGCGAGGTTTGCTTCGCTCAGGCGCCGCGTCAAGTGCGGGACGATAGACGGCGCTGCGCAGCTTGGCCGCCAGGTACTTGGCATATTCGCCCTGAAGCACGCGCAAGGCATGGGGGTTGTGCCACCAGCCGTCGAGATCGATGTCGTCGACGGGATAGGGTTCGAGCCGCACGCCGGGCATCGCCGATTCGAACTCGGCCAGGCTGCGCGGCATGTGATAGTTCGCCGTCACCACGATCAGGCTCTTGAAGCGGTGGGTGCGCGCCCAGGACGCAGCCTCTTCGGCATTGCCGTGGGTGTTCTCGGCCGCATAGCCGAGATCGGCACAGCAGTCGAAGCGCATGCCGCCATGGGCCAGCCGCTTGAGCTCGAGCTTGGTGGTCTGCGGATGGACGCCGCTGATCAACAGCCGACCGGCCGTGCCCGATTCGAGCAGCGCCACTGCCGCCGTGACCCGCTCGTCGCCGCCGGTGAGCGCCACGATGCCCTGCGCGGGCTTCGGCGCGGCGCTGGCGCGCGGCAGGTTCGCCACGAAGACGAAGAACCCGGCCGCGTAGATCGCCACCGCACCCAGGATCCATGGCCACGCGCGCATGCGACCATACTAGCGTCAAAAGCGGTAAAATTCAGTCAGTAGATTTTTCGCAGCGCCGCGAGCACGGAAAGCCGGGCGGTCGCCAGGGCGATGATTCCCGCAATCGCCGGAACCAGGGCCAGCCAGCCGATCTCGGACATTTTCAGTCCCAACGGCGGCAGGAATGGCGCCGCTTCGACACCGGCCGATTCCAGGCTGCCGGCGACCAGAAAGAAGACCGCTGCCAGCGCACCGCCCGCCAAGGCCGCGCCCAAGGTCGACATGAAATAGTGCCGCTCGAAGGCATTGGCGATGAAGCTGGGACGCGCGCCCATCTGATGCAACAGCTCGACCATCTCGCGATGGGCATCCAGCCCGGCGCGCGTCGCGAACGCCACCGCCGAGGCCGTCGCCAGGGCGATCAGGAACAGGATGACATAGGCCGACCATGTGATTCCCGCCGCCAAGCCCGCGAGCCGCGCAATCCAGCGCGCGTGGTCGTCGAGCTCGGAATCCGGTGCGGCACGCTTGAGCGCGCGTGCCAATCCCGCGCTGTCGATCCTCGCGCCGGGCACCAGCGTCGCATCGATCAGCCGGGGAAGCGGCAATTCGCTGAGCAGCGCTCCGCTGCCGATCCAGGGCGCCACCAAGGCCTGCGTCTGGGACTCGCTGAGCATTTCGGCATGCGCGATCCCCGCTGTCGCGCGCAGGATCGACAGCGCCGTCTCGGCTTCGCGTGCCAGCGCCTTGGCCGAGATGTTCGCGGGCGGCACGATCTGCACCGTCAGCCGGTCCGACAGCCCGGCGCGCCAGCCCGCGGCCGTGCGCTCCGCCAGGAGCGAGGCTCCGAGCGCGAGCGCGGCCAGGAATGCCATCACCGCGATCACCACGTCGAGAGGCGCCGCGCCCTTTTCGCGCGGCAGGATAGAGCCGGGGGCGCCGAGACTCATGGCCTGGCGCTCCGCAATTCCACCAGCCGGCCGTCGACGAGGCGCATCTCGCGCGCGCGCAGATCTTCGATCAGCGAGCGGTCGTGCGTCGCGATCAAGACCGTGGTGCCCAGCCTGTTCAGTTCGGCGAACAGGCGGATCAGGCGCTGGCCGATCTCGGAGTCGACATTGCCGGTGGGCTCGTCGGCGATCAGCAGATCGGGCCGCGCCACCACCGCGCGCGCGATCGCGATGCGCTGCTGCTCGCCGCCGGAAAGCGTCGCGGGCTTGGCCTGCATGCGTTCGCCCAGGCCCACCCAGGAGAGCAGTTCCTCCACGTCCTGCACATAGTCGTTCTCGCGCTTGCCGGCGATGCGCAGCGGCAGCGCCACGTTGTCGAAGGCCGACAGATGCGGCAGCAGGCGGAAATCCTGGAACACCACGCCGATGCGGCGTCGCAACGCCGGAAACGCGGAGCGCTTCGTCACCGAAAGATCGTTGCCGAACAGCGTGACCAGGCCGCGCGACGGCGGCTCGGTCATGTCGATCAGCTTGAGAAGCGTGGTCTTGCCCGCGCCGGACAACCCGGTCAGGAAGGTGAACGACCCGGCTTCGAGCACGAAGGTCACGTCGCGCAGCACCTCGGGCCCGGCGCCGTAGCGCATGCCGACATTCTCGAAGCGAACCATCGCCGCACCATAGCGGCGGCGTTTGCGTCGCGCGAGCCTTGCCTGCATCCTGCGGCTGCGCCATCTTCGGCGCGGTTGGTTTCGGCGCCGGCGATGATTCTCACCTGTCCAGAATGCGCCACGCGCTATCAGGCGGAGGCGACAAAATTCCAGCCTTCGGGGCGCAAGGTGCGCTGCGCGCGCTGCGGCCATCTGTGGCATCAGGATCCCCCGCCGCCGGAAGCCGAGACTGTAATCCCCGAGCACCGGCCGCAATGGACCCCGCCGGTTGTGCAGCCTCCTGCGCCTCCGTCGCCGCCGGCGGTGCGGCAGAGCTACGTGCCGGCTCCGGTGATGACGCGCGAGCCGCCGGAGGCTGCGGCGTCTTTCGGCGCGCGCGCGCCGTCGCGCTGGCCGATGCGCCTGGGGGTCGCGGGCGGATGGCTGCTGCTGATCGCGGCCGCTGCGGGATTGGCGTGGTCCCTCGTCGCGTTCCGCGCGCAGATCGCGACCTTGTGGCCGCAATCGGCCTCGCTCTATTCCGCCATCGGGCTGAAGACCGGAACCGCGGGGCTCGAGATCGACAGCTATTCCAGCCGCCGCACCGTCGAGAACGGCGAGCCCGTGCTGTGGGTCAATGGCATCGTCGCCAACACCACGGCGCATGAGCTTCCGGTGCCCGCGATCCGCGCCGCGCTCACCGACGCCGACGGCCGCGAGCTCTACCATTGGAGCTTCATGGCCGACGCCATGACGTTGGGCGCGGGCAAGCGCGTGCCGTTCCATGCGCGCCTCGCCAATCCACCACGCGCGTTGCGCCATGTCGAGCTCCGATTCGCGAAGGACGGGGAGTAGGCGGCGAAACTTCAAAACTGTTTCAGCAGTCGGTCGATGTAGTCGAGTTCCTGCTGGGAGCGGCCGCGTTCGCCGGCACGGCGTCGCAGCTCCTTCAGGATCTCGCGCGCGCGCTGCAGGTCCGACTGGCTCGGCACTTTGACGTTGCCGCCAAGCGCATTGCCGTCGGTGCCCTGGGCGCGGCCCAAGGGATCGGTGCCGTCGCCCTGGCCTTCGCCCTTCGAGCGCTGCATCAGCTGCTTGGCCAGATCGCCCGCCGTCTTGCGCAGGGCATCGAGCGCTTGGCGCTCGTCGATGCCGGCATTGGGCAGGTCCTGCTGGTCGAGCTCTCCTTGCGCCTGTCCCATCGACTTGCCGGCGTCGCCCAAGGTTTTCGGCACCTCGAGCTTCTGGCCGCCCAGGCCCTTCATGATCTTGTCGAGCTGATCGCGCAGCGCACGCTGCTGGCCGGCCAGTCCCTTGGGGCCGCCGTCCTTCGGATCGCCTTTGCCCTGGCCCTGGCGGAACGTCTTGTCGACGAGACCGCGCTGCTTGCCCATCAGATCGCCCAAGCCCTGGATGGCGTCGCTCAGCGCCTTGTCCTGCGGCGATTGCTGGCCGCTGCCCGAGCCGGCGCCGCCGCTCAGCCGCAGATTCTCGAGCAGCTCCTGCAGCAGCGCGAGCATCTGTTCGGCCTGCGCGCGGTTGCCGCTTTGGGCCAGCTGCTCGATGGCCTTGAGCAGCGCATCGATGTCCTGCTGGCTCAGCACCTTGGCGTCGGGCGGCACGGGCTGCGAGGCGTCCGGCGGATTCTCGGCCAGCGCCTTCAAGTAGCGCTGCAGCGCCTGCTGATAGCGCTCGAGCAGCGAATCGATCTCGCCTTGCGGCGCATTGCGCGCGAAGGCTTCGGAGAGCATCTGCTTGACGCGGCGCAGCTCTTCCGCCGCACTCATCAAGCCGCCGCGCTCGAGGCCGAGCGCGATCTGCCAGAGAAGGTCGGAGGCCTGCGCGTACTCCTCGTCGCGGCTCGCATTCTTCAGCGTCCAATAGGCCGAGCGCAGCGCCAGATAAACGCCGAGCTGGTCCTGATAGAAAAGCTCCGGCGCAAGGCTCAGCGCCTCCACCGCGCGCGTCACGCGCGGACGCAGGCGGATGTCGCCCGTCGCCAGCACCTGGCGCTGCTCGACCAGCGCGCGCGCCAAGGGATTGGTGAAGACGCGCGCGGGCAAGGTGACGCGCATCGGCTTGCTCTGCGCTTTCTGGCCCGCGCCGTCGCTGGCTTCCAGGACGATGTCCGCGTCCATCCCGGCATAGGGATGGGCCGTCAGATCGCGGAACGTCGTCTCGGCGAGTTTCTTCGCCGAGGGCTGATCCAGCGGCAGATCGACCGCAAGCGTCTTGCCGTAGCGGCCATGCGGGGTGATCAGCGCGCGCACGCTCGCCACGCCGTAATCGTCCTGGGCGTTGAAGCTGAGCTTCAGCGCGTCGTGCTCTGTGCGCGAGGGCTTCGCGGCGAAGGCGACGGTGGGCGGCTTGTCGGCGATGATTTCGATCCGCCAATTGCCGATGGTGCGTCCGCCGGCGCGCACGATCACATGATCGCTCTGCATCAATTTGGCGCTGGCGCCGTACTCGCCTTCCGAACCGCTGAAGCCGGTGTCGGAGAGCGAGACGTAAGGCGCGTGGCTCGCGCCATGGACGCGCAGATTGAGCGTCGAGCCTGCGGGAATCGCGAGGCTGCCGCTCTGCGATGCATCGAGATAAATTGGTGCGAGGCCGGTATAGGCGGGAGGATCGATCCAGGCGTCGATGGTGATGCCGGCCGCTTCGCCGCTGCCCGGTCCAAACGCAGCCGCCAGCCGTGCGCGCCAGTCGCCGGCCGCGATCAGCAAGCCTGCGGCGACGAGTAGCAGCACGACGTAGCGCAGCGCGCGCGGGTCGCGTGCCGGAAGTGCGGAGCGCGGCCAAGAAGGGCGCAGGCTGGCGATGCCCGCAAGATGGCGGCTCAGATGCAGCCGCCACAGCGCCTCGGCCAGTTCGTCGCCCCGCCCCGCGGCGATGCTGTCGTCGCGCTCCGAGATCGGGCGGTGCAGCAGCGTGCTGTCGCGCTCGACGCGGCGCGCGCCTTCGCGCCAGGTCGGCCAGCCGAAGCCCTCGAAGCTCGCATACAGCGACAGCCCCATCGCCGAGACCGTGGCCGCGAGCAGCAGCGCATGCAGCGGCCATGGCAACAGCTGCGGCAATGCGAACAGCGCGGCGGCGAGGAAGAGCCCGGCGATTCCCGTCGCCGGCCACAGCGACGGCCAGACGCGCTCCCACAGAAGGACGGCGCGCGCCAGCCGCACATGGCCCCGCGCGCTGCTAGCGGAGCCAGTCCGGAATTCTGTCGCTGGCGAGTAGGTCGTCATCGGTCAGGCGCGGGCGCACCACACTCCATCGTTCGCCCTTGACCAGCACTTCGGCCGCGGGCGGTCGCGCATTGTAAGCCGATGCCATCGTCGCGCCATAGGCTCCCGCGTCTAGGAAAGCCACGAGGTCGCCGGCTTCGGTCTGGGGCAGTTCGCGGTCCCTGGCGAAGACGTCGGCGGATTCGCAGATCGGTCCCACCACGTCGTAACGCCTGGCCGGCGCATCGGTCGCGCGCACACGCACGATGGCGTGATGCGCCTCATAGAGCGCCGGCCGCAACAGATCGTTCATGCCGGCGTCGAGGATCAGAAAGGTCCGCTCCGGCGCGTGCTTCACATAGAGCACCCGGCTGACCAGCAGCCCTGCCGGCGCGGCGATGGCGCGGCCGGGCTCGAAGACGGGCGCGAAATCGTGGCCTTCGAGCACGCGCCGCACCATGGCCGCGTATTCGTCGACGTTGGGGACAGCCGCATCGCCGGCATAGGCGATGCCCAGCCCGCCGCCGAGATCGAGCCGCGCGATCCCGTGACCTTGCGCGCGCAAATCTTCGGCGAGTGCGACGACGCGGCGGAACGCTGCTTGGAACGGCGCGAGCGTGGCGATCTGGCTGCCGATATGGACGTCGATACCGACGATCGCGATGCCGGCAAGCGAAGCGGCGCGGGCATAAGCCTCGCGGGCCTGCGGGAGCGCAATGCCGAACTTGCTCGCAGCCGTGCCGGTGGTGATCTTGGCATGGGTGCCGGCATCGATGTCCGGATTGATGCGCAAAGCCACCGGCGCGACCACTCCCTTGGCCCGCGCCACGGCGTCCAGCACGGCGAGCTCCGCTTCGCTCTCGACATTGAATTGGTGGATGCCGGCCTCCAGCGCCAGCGCCATCTCGGCCGCGCTTTTTCCCACGCCGGAGAAGACGATGCGCGAAGCCGCGATGCCGGCGGCCAGGGCCTTCTTCAGCTCGCCGCCCGAGACCACATCGGCGCCGGCACCTTCGGCGGCAAGTGTCCTCAGCACGGCGAGATTGCCGTTGGCCTTGACGGCGTAGGCGATCAAGGCACCGTCGGGAAGGGCGGCCCTGAAGGCGCCGAAACGCTCGACCAGCGTGGCCGCCGAATAGCAATAGAACGGCGTCGCGACGGAATCGGCGAGTTGCGCCAGATCGACGTCCTCCGCGTGCAGGATGCGATTGCGATATGCGAAGGCGCTCATTCGCCGATCGGCAGCGGCGGCTTGGCGGGATCCTTCTGGCCTTTGGCCGTGGGCTTGCCGTCCGGCAGCACCAGATCGTTCTTCACGCCGCAGGAGGCGACGGCAAGGCTCAGCATCAGCGCAGCCAAAAGGCGCAAGGTCATCGCAGCGTCTCCTGCCAGAACAGAACCTGCTCGCGCACGCGCGCGGGCGCCGTGCCGCCATAGCTTACGCGCGAGGCGACAGACGCCTCCAGCCCCAGGACGTCGAAAACCTCCTTGGCGATCGCCGGCGCGATGGCCTGCATCTCGGCGAGCGGCATGGCGTCCAGGGCCAGCCCCAACTCGTCGGCGCGCCGCACGATGCGGCCCGCGACATGGTGCGCCTCGCGGAACGGCAGCTTCAGCCGCCCGACCAGCCAGTCGGCGAGGTCGGTCGCGGTGGGATGGCCGGCCTGCGCGGCCTTGCGCATGGCGTCCTTGTCCACCGTCAGGTCCGCGACCATGCCCGCCATCGCGCGCAGCGACAGCGCCAGCGTGTCGGCGGCATCGAAGACGCGCTCCTTGTCCTCCTGCAGATCGCTGCCATAGGCGAGCGCCAGACCCTTCACCACGGTCGTGAGGGCGACGAAGTCGCCGAGCACCCGTCCGGTCTTGCCGCGCACCAGCTCGGCCGCGTCGGGATTGCGCTTTTGCGGCATGATCGAAGAGCCGGTGGTGAACGAATCCGACAGCCGCACGAAGCCGAAGGCGGGACTGGTCCACTGCACGATCTCGCCGGCCAGCCGCGACAGATGGCTCATGCAGATGGTGGCCGCCGAGAGATATTCGAGCGCGAAATCGCGCGCCGAGACGGCATCCAGCGCATTGCGCATCGGCCGCGCGAAGCCGAGCGCCCTGGCGGTCGCGTCGCGGTCGATCGGGAAGGACGTGCCGGCCAGCGCCGCCGCGCCCAGGGGCGACTCGTTGGCGCGGCCGCGCGCATCGGCGAAGCGGCCGCGGTCGCGCGACAGCATCTCGACATAAGCGAGGCAATGATGCGCGAAGACGATCGGCTGGGCGGGCTGCATGTGCGTGAAGCCCGGCATGATCGTCTCGCAGTGGGTAGCCGCCTGGTCGACCAGGGCGCGTTGCAACGCGGCCAGCCGCGCATCGGCCTCATCGCAGGCCTCGCGTATATAGAGGCGTAGATCTGTCGCGACCTGGTCGTTGCGCGAGCGCGCGGTGTGGAGCCGCCCGGCCGCATCGCCCACGATCTCCTTCAGCCGCGCCTCGATGTTGAGATGGATGTCTTCCAGCTCGCGGCGGAAGACAAAGCGGCCTTCGGCGATCTCGCGCGCGATGGTCTCGAGGCCCTTGACGATCGCCTCGACGTCATCGGCCGACACGATGCCCGTGGCTCCCAGCATGCGCGCATGCGCCAGCGAGCCCGCGATGTCCTGCCGCGCCAGCCGTTTGTCGAAATCGATGGAGGGCGTTATGTCCTTCATCACGCCGGCGGGGCCGCTGTCGAAGCGCCCGCCCCACATGCTGTTGGTGCTCATAGGACGCCCATGACCATGTTCCGCAGCCTGCTCGCCGCCGCGGCTTTCGCAGCCGCACTGGCGCTCGCCGTTCTATATGGGAAGACCACCGCGACTGTCCACGCGAGCCCCGCGCCGCCCGCCGCGCTCGCCCGCCTTGTGCCGGCGAAAGCGCCCGCGCCGGTGGCCGCGGTCTCGTTCACAGCCGCCGACGGCGCGCGCCATGCGCTGGCGAGCTTCAAAGGGCGCTACGTGCTGCTCAATCTCTGGGCCGTGTGGTGCGCGCCCTGCATCAAGGAGCTGCCGGCGCTGGCGAAGCTCCAGGCGGCGCTGGGGGACAAGAATTTCCTCGTCGTGCCCGTCGATGTCGCGCGCGGCACACCGGCCGATGCCGCAGAGTTCCTCAAGGCGCATGGCGCGGCGGGCCTGCCGGCCTATATCGACAGCGACCTGGCGCTGATGCGCGTCTTCGGTGCCTACGGCCTGCCGCTCTCGGTGCTGATCGACCCCAAGGGCCGCGAGATCGCGCGCGCCGTCGGGCCCGCCGATTGGGACGCTCCCGATGCGGTGGCCTGGTTCAGGACGGCGACGAAGGTCCCGCTCACCGGCCCTTGAAATCGGGCGGTCGCTTCTCGAAGAACGCCGCGACCGCTTCGCCGTGGTCTTCGGTCAGATGCGCCAGCGACTGGAACGCCGCGGACATCTCCAGGATCGTGTCGAAGCCGGTGGTCATGCCTTCGCGCATCAGCTTCTTGGTCAGCCTGAGCACGTCGGGCGGCTGGCGGCAGACCCGTTCGGCGAGCGCGCGCGCCTCGCCCATCAAGGCGTCGGCCGCCACCACCTTCGACACCAGGCCCCAGGACAGTGCGGTCTGCGCATCTATCGTATCGGCGGTGAAGACGAGTTCGGCCGCGCGCGCCATGCCGATGACGCGCGGCAGGATCCACGATCCGCCGTCTCCCGGCACCAGCCCGATGCGCAGGAACGTCGCGCCGAACACCGCGCCGTCGGCCGCAATGCGCATGTCGGCGAGGCAGGCGACGTCGTTGCCGAGCCCGATGGCGGGACCGTTGACCGCCGCGATCAGCGGGATCTCGATGCCCCACAGCGCGCGCACGATGCGGTGGATGCCGTTGCGATAGCGCTCGCGGATGTGCACGCCGGGGCCCGCGAAGGTGCCGGCGCGGGCGCGCATCGCCTTGACGTTGCCGCCGGCGGAGAACGCGGGACCGGCGCCGGTCAGGATCGCGCAGCGCAAGCCGCGGTCGGCATTGATCTCGCCGCACAGCGCCGCGAAGACGTCGCCGTCGCCCTCCTCGCCGAGCGAATTGCGCGTCTCGGGCCGGTCGATGGTCAAGGTGGCCACGGCGCCGGATTTTTCCAGCTTCAGGACGGACAAGGTCTCGCTCCGCGATCGGTTGAAGCTTTGTTTACCATCAAAGAAGGGTGCGGCGAAAACCTCCCTTAACGTGTGGCACAGCATGCTGCTGCCCCGGATTTCGTCGAAGGGATTGTGTGAGTTTGAAGCGGGTCGTCGCCCGGATCTTGTCCTGCGTTCGTGCGCTCGAAGCGGCGTTCGTGCTTTCGCTCGCGCCGCGCACGCCGGCGGAAGCGCGCCTGGTTGCCGAGCAGCTCGCCATCGCGCGTTCGGCCAGCCGCTCGGTCACTTTCCTGCTGCCCATCGGCGCGGTGCTGATCGCGCTGGCGGAGAGTCCCTGGGTGCCGTTCTGGCGCGCGGCGCTTTGGTGCGGGCTGATCTTCGCCTCGGTCGCAAGCGTCGAAATCGTCAACCGCTATTTCGAGCGCCGCGCGCTGGCGCGGCCGCGGCTGGTCGGCCGGCGGGCACGGATTCTCACCGCGATGACCTTCATCCAGTCGCTGACCTGGTGCGCCATGGTGCCGCTGCTCTGGCCGGGAGACGTCGGTCCGGGGCAGATGCTGCTGTTCCTGACAATCGCCTGCACGCTCTCCGGCTGGACCTCGATGGGGGCCGTGCATTTCGCCAACGGCGCGGTCGCCATGCCGGTCTATCTGGTGACGCTGACCGCGATGCCGATCATCGGCGGCAGTCCGCTGGGCATCTTCCTGAGCGCGCTCAGCGCCGCGTTCTGGGCGATCATGACGGCGCTGTTCAACACCAACTACCGCACGCGCGAGAAGATGCTGCGCCTGGTCGACGAGCGCGGCGAGCTGGTGGACGGCCTCAAGCGCGCGAAGGACGAGTCCGACCGCGCCCGCAACCGCGCCGAAAGCGCCAGCCGCGCCAAGTCCGCGTTCCTCGCCAATATGAGCCATGAGCTGCGTACGCCGCTGAACGCGATCCTCGGCTTCTCGGAGATCATCCAGAGCGGCGCGGCTGCGGGCGAGGAGCAGTCGCGCGAATATGCCGGCTATATCCACGGCTCGGGCAAGCATCTGCTGGCGCTGATCGGCGACATCCTCGACCTCGCCAAGATCGAGGCCGGAAGGCTGACTTTGCAGGACGCCGAGATGGCGATCGAGCCGGCGATGGACGCGGCCATGGTGCTGATGTCGCCGCGCGCGCGTAACGCCGGAGTGGGGCTCGCGATGGAGATCGAGCCGGGGTTCCCGACCGTCGTCGCGGACGAGCGCGCGGTGCGCCAGATCTTCGACAATCTGCTCTCCAACGCCGTCAAGTTCACGCCCGCGGGCGGGCGCGCGATCCTGTTTGCGCGGCGCGAGGCGGATGGCGCGCTCAGTTTCGGCGTCGCCGATACGGGCGTAGGCATCGCGGAGGAGGATCACCAGCGCGTCTTCGAAAGCTTCGGTCAGGGCCGCCACGATGCCATCGTCGCGGACCGCGGCACCGGATTGGGCCTTCCCATCGTGCGCGGCCTCGCCGAAGCGATGGGCGGCAGCGTCAGCCTCGAAAGCGCGCCGGGTCGCGGCGCGCGAATCGCGGTGACGTTGCCCGCCTGGCGCGCGGTCCAGGCCCGCAAGCGCGCGAGCTAGGCCGTCATTGTAGGCCCTAGGGTCCCCAAGCTAAAAGCGGGCCATGTCGCATCGCTTTTGCATCGCCCCGATGATGGAGTGGACGGACCGGCACTGCCGCGTCCTGCACCGCCTGCTCAGCCGCCGCGCGCGGCTCTACACCGAGATGGTGACGGCGGAAGCGATCATCCGTGGCGACCGCGACAGGTTGCTGGGCTTCAGCGACATCGAACATCCCGCGGCGCTGCAGTTGGGCGGCGCGGAGCCTGCGCGCCTGGCGCAAGCCGCGCGCATCGGCGCCGATTTCGGCTATGACGAGATCAATCTCAACGTCGGCTGCCCGTCGGACCGCGTGCAATCGGGACGGTTCGGCGCCTGCCTGATGCGCGAGCCCGCGCTGGTGGCGGACTGCGCCGCGGCGATGCGCGCCGCCGTGGACATTCCCGTCACCGTCAAGTGCCGCATCGGCGTCGACGAGCAGGATCCGGAGACGTCCCTGCGCGCGACGATCGCCGCCTGTGCGCAGGCCGGCGTGCGCGTCTTCGCGGTGCACGCGCGCAAGGCCTGGCTCGCGGGTTTGTCGCCCAAGGAGAACCGCGACGTGCCGCCGCTCGACTACGACCTCGTCTATCGCATCAAGCGCGAGAATCCGGATCTGACGGTGGTGATCAATGGCGGCATCGGCGATCTCGACCGGGCGCGGGACCATCTCGCCCATGTCGACGGCGTGATGCTCGGGCGGGCCGCCTATCAATCGCCGGCGATGCTGGCCGAGGTCGATGCGCGATTCTTCGCCGGCCCGCCGCAGGAGGTCGAAGCGGCGGTCGCGGTCTATGTCGATTACGTCGCGGACCAGCGCGGTCGCGGCGTGCCGCTGAACGCGATGACGCGGCACATGCTCGGCCTGTTCAACGGCCGCCCCGGCGCGCGGCAATTCCGCCGGCACCTGAGCGAGGCCGCGACGCGTCCCGGCGCCGGAGTCGCGGTGCTGATCGACGCGCTTGCGCTCATCAAGCCCATGCCAGAGCGCGCGGCCGCCTGATGGGAGGCGGCGAACTCGGCACATTGGCGCTCGGACTGGTGCTGGCCGGCGCGGTGGGCGGGCTCACCGCCGGCCTGCTCGGCGTCGGCGGCGGCATCGTCGTGGTGCCGGTGCTCTATCACGTGCTCGCACTCATCGGCATCGATCCAAGCGTGCGCATGCACATCGCCATCGGCACTTCGCTTGCCACCATCGTGCCGACGTCGTTCTCGTCGCTGCTGGCGCACAGCAGGAAGGGCGCAGTCGATTGGGCGCTGCTGCGGCGCTGGGCGATCCCGATGCTCGCGGGCGTCGTCATCGGCAGCGTTGCCGCCGGCTTTGCGCGCGGGCAGGTGCTGGCGCTGGTCTTTGCCGCGGTGGCATTGCCCGTGGCGCTGCATCTGGCGATCGGCGGCGAGGAGCGGCGCCTCGCGGACCGCCTGCCGCAAGGACCGCTCGGCCTGGGATTGCCGGCGGCCATCGGAGGGCTCTCGACCATGATGGGCATCGGCGGCGGCACCTTGGGCGTGCCGGCGATGACGCTCTGCGGCATGCCGATCCACCAGGCGGTGGCGACGGCCTCGGCGTTCGGCGTCATCGTCTCCATTCCCGGCACAATCGGGGCCATCGTCGCGGGCCTCCATGCGAAAGGATTGCCGCCATGGTCTCTCGGCTACGTCAATCTGCTGGGCTTCCTCTTGATCGCGCCGGTGTCGTTCTTCGCAGCACCCCTGGGCGCGCACTGGGCCCACAGCATGGACCGCAAGCGTCTGCGCCTGATGTTCGCGCTGTTCGTCGCGCTCACCGCGGCGCGCATGCTCTACGACGCACTTACTTGAGGGCCGCGCAAGCTTCGGGTGGATCGCGCCCTGCCCGATGCGCACAATGGGCGCCATGACCGACCCCGAAGCAGCGCTCGACCTCAATGGCTGGACGATCCTGAAGCAAGCGATCGCGCCGTCCCAATGCCGCGCGCTCATCGATATGTATACGGACGAAAAGCGTTTTCGCTCCACCGTGACGATGGCGCGGCACGGCTTCGGCCGCGGCGAATACCGCTACTTCGCCTATCCATTGCCGCCGCCTGTGGACGCGCTGCGCGCCGCGCTTTATCCCACGCTGGTCGCGACCGCGAACCGCTGGAACGAGACGCTCAAGAGCGAAACGCGCTATCCCGCCAGTTTGCCCGCGTTCCTCAAGCGCTGCCACGAGGCCGGCCAGAGGCAGCCCACGCCGCTGCTGCTGAAATACGGACCCGGCGATTACAATTGCCTGCACCAGGATCTCTACGGCGAGCAGGTCTTTCCGCTGCAGGTCGCGATCCTGTTGTCGGCGCCGGGGAAAGATTTCACCGGCGGCGAATTCGTGCTCACCGAGCAGCGCCCGCGCATGCAGTCGCGCGCCAGCGTGGTGCCGCTCGAGCAGGGCGACGGCGTCGTCTTCACGGTCAACCACCGCCCCGTGACCGGTTCGCGCGGGCCCTACCGCGTCACCATGCGCCACGGCGTCAGCACGGTGCTGAGCGGCGCGCGGTTCACGCTGGGGATCATCTTTCACGATGCGAAGTGAGGGTGCGGCGTTATCGCTATCTCGGTGTCATCCCCGGCCGAACGACGCGAAGCGCCGTGAGGGGAAGGGGACCCAGGTGTTGGTGCCTGCACACTGTCGGATTTGAATTCGAGTGATTTTTCTCCAGCTTCCGAATGTCACGACCTGGGTCCCCTTCCCTCGCTCACTGCGTTCGCTCGCCGGGGATGACACCGCGTTTAAGCGACGGACCGTAAGTGCCATTTCCTCTCCACTTTGAAGGCCGCCCCTCTAGCATCGCGAGCCCCTTTCACTCCTTGCGTGAATTGAGGCGATCGTCAAATCTTCTGGTCGTACTCCCCGATTTCCGGATGCTTGCGCAGGCGGGTGTCGAGATCGTTGAACATCGCGCGCATCTGCGCTTCGGAGGCAGGGCTTTCGACCACCACCACCAGCGACGGCTTGTTCGATGAGGCGCGCACAAGGCCCCAGGTGCCGTCCTCCAACGTCACGCGCACGCCGTTGACGGTGAGGATGTGCGTAATGCTCTGGCCGAGAATCTTCTCGCCGCGCGCCTTCGCCGCTTCGTATTCCTTGGTCATCGCCTCGACGACCGCGTATTTCCTGTCGTCCGGACAAAAGGGCGCCATGGTCGGCGAGCCGTAAGTCTTGGGCAGGTCGGCGAGCAGGTCCGACATCCTCTTGCCCCTGGCGCGGTCGAGCATCTCCAGCACCGCGATGCCGGCGACAATGCCGTCGTCATAGCCGCGGCCGAGCGGCTTGCGGAAGAAATAGTGCCCGCTCTTCTCGAAGCCGGCGAGCGCGCCGAGCTCGGTCGTGCGCGCCTTGATGTAGGAATGTCCGGTCTTCCAGTAATCCACCGTCGCGCCGTTCTTCTTCAAGACCGGATCGATCATGAAGATGCCGGTCGACTTCACGTCGACGACGAATTTGGCGCCGGCTTGCTGCGCCGAGAGATCGCGCGCCAGGAGCACGCCCACCTTGTCGGCGAAGATCTCCTCGCCCTTGTCGTCGACCACGCCGCAGCGATCGCCGTCGGCGTCGAAGCCGAGCGCGATCTCGGCGCCCGACTCCTTCAGCGCCTTCGCCATCGCGTGCAGCATGTGCAGGTCTTCGGTGTTGGGATTGTAGTTGGGGAAGGTGTAGTCGAGATCGCATTGCGCTTCGACCACATCGGCGCCGACGCGGCGCAGTGCCTCCGGCCCGAACAGTCCGGCGGTGCCGTTGCCGCAGGCGACGACGGTGCGGATCGGGCGCGACAGCTTGTGGCCCTTGGTCAGTTCGTCGATGTACTGCGCGGCGAAATTCTCCACCGCGCCGTACGAGCCGCCCGGCCGCGCTTCGCCTTCGCCGTTCATGACGATGGCTTTCAGCGCGCTCATCTGGTCGGGCCCGAAGGTCAGCGGCGGATTGGCGCCCATCTTGACGCCCGTCCAGCCGTTCTCGTTGTGACTCGCCGTGACCATGGCGAGGCCGGGACAGTCGAGCGCGAATTGCGCGAAATAGGCCATCGGCGTGGTCGCCAACCCGATGTCGACGACCTCGCAGCCGGCATTCATCAGTCCCAGGATCAGCGCCTGCTTGATCGAAAGCTCATAGGCTCGGTAGTCGTGGCCGGCGACGACGCGCTTGCCGATTCCGAGGCGGTGGAAATAGGTGCCCAGGCACAGGCCGAGGGTCTGCACGCCCAGCAGGTTGAGCTCCTTCTCGAACAGCCAGCGCGCGTCGTATTCGCGAAAGCCGTTGGCGGTGATGAAGGGCAGGGACTCGAACGCGGCGGTGTTGGGTTTCAGATCGCTGCGGGGCTTTTGGGACATGGCGGACTTTGTGGGAGCGGCGGCTCTCTATAACCGCGCGGGCCGGCAAAAGTCGCTTGAGAAAGCGGCGCCCCTTCATTTTGGCTCAGAGTGTATTACGTACTCTGCGTGTGATACCATATAAATAACATACAGGACACGTATAATGAACATCATCCCTCTGGCGGAAGTCCGACAACCGGCTCTTCCGCGCTTCGCCAAGGGTTCCGTGTGGCTGGTCGGTGCCGGGCCAGGCGACCCCGGGCTGATCACGGTGCTGGGGCTGCGCGCGCTCGAACAAGCCGATGTCGTACTTTACGACGCGCTCGCCAACGAGGCGCTTCTGGATCTTGCGCGCCCCGGTGCGCAGCGCATCTTCGCCGGCAAGCGCGCGGGCAGCAAATCGATCCGCCAGGACCAGATCATCGCCCAGATGATCGCCTTCGCCCGCCGCAAGAAAAGGGTGCTCCGGCTCAAGGGCGGCGATCCCTTCGTCTTCGGACGCGGCGCGGAAGAAGCATTGGCGCTCGCCGAAGCCCACATCCCGTTCCGCGTCGTGCCGGGCGTGACGGCAGGGATCGGCGGCTTGGCCTATGCCGGCATTCCGCTCACCCATCGCGACACCAATCACGCCGTTACCTTCATCACCGGCCACGGCGTCGACGGCGGCCTTCCCGATCTCGACTGGCGCGCGCTTTCGAAAGGCGCCTCGACGCTCGTGTTCTACATGGCGCGCACCGTCGCGGGCGAAATCGCCGCCAAGCTGATTGCCGCCGGCCGCGACGCGAACGAGCCAGCCGCCGTCATCGCCAACGCCAGCCTGCCGGATCAGACGGTGGCGGTGACGACGGTGGCAGGCCTTGGTCCGGCCGCGGCCGCCTTCAGCGGACCCACGATGCTGGTCGTCGGGGCGAACGTCGGATTGCGGGAACGGCTCGCTTGGACCGCGAAACGGAGCCCTTCGCATCGCCTGGAGTCGCGTGCGACGGCCTAGGGGTTAGCGGGTGTAATCGACCGCCGCGCCGGGCAGCTTCATCCTCTGCGCCAGCGCGGCCATGATCCGCGCGCGCTCGGCGTCGCTCATCGATCCCCAGCGCGCAATCTCGTCCAGACTGCGGCCGCAGCCCTTGCACAGGCCGCCGGTGCGGTCGATCTCGCAGACTTTCACGCAGGGGGTTTGGATCAATCGGTCGCTCATGCTTCACGCGGAACCGCGGAGACACGGAGTGTCCTCCGCGCCTCCGCGTGCCAAATCTACCCCATCTTGAAGACGCAGATCTTGTTGCCGTCGAGGTCGCGGAAATAGGCGCCGTAGAAGGTGTCGCCGCGCAGCCCCGGTGCGCCTTCGTCCTTGCCGCCGGCCGCGAGCGCATCCTTGTGAACCTTGTCGACCACCTCGCGCGACGGCGCCAGCAGCGAGATCATGGTGCCGTTGCCCGCGGTCGCGGGTTTGCCGTCATGGGGCGTGCAGACGCCGAACATCACAGGGTTGCCCTTGACGCCGTAGCCCTGCATGCGCTCGCCCGTCATGGTGCGCCCGGCGCCGAGGCCCGCGAGCGCGGCATCGTAGAATTTCTTCGCGCGTTCCAGATCGTTCGTGCCGACAAGTGTATAGCCGATCATGATGTTCTCTCCCTTGTGTCCCGATTGTCGTGAGGCGAATTGGCTTCCGGCTCAGGTCCGGAAATTCATCTCGACCATAATACCGCTGGGATCGCGCACGAAGACCTGATGCAGGGCAATATCGCGGATCAGGTTTTCCCGAAACGCAAGGCCGTGGCGTTTCAGGCGCGCGATGGTGGCCGCCGCATCGGCGCCACGGAAGGCGACATGATCGAGACCCCCCGTGTCGCTGCCGGGCTTCGCGCCGCGGTTCTCCGGCAGCGCGCCCTCGCGCCCAAGCAGGTGAACCACCGCGTGCTCGCCGCAATAGAGCCAGTATCCGGGAAATGGGAGCTGCGGCCGCGGTCCTTCGCTCAATCCCAGAACATCGCGATAGAAATCGCGCATTGCGTCCAGATCGGCGCACTGGATCGTGTAGTGATCGAGAGCCTCGAGCGCCATCTATTTCCCCGCAGGCACCTTGTTGAACGGCACGTCCTTGTCGACGCGCACGTCCTGCGGCAGGCCGAGCACGCGCTCGGCGATGATGTTGCGGAGAATTTCATCGGTGCCGCCAGCGATGCGCAGACCCGGCGCCGACAGCCAGCCCATCTGGAAGGCGCCGTGCATCGGCGCATCCTCGCCGGTCGCGACGCCGGCTTCGCCCTCGAGCTCCATGGCGAAGGCCGAGATGTCCTGGAGCTTCGACGCCACCACGATCTTGGCGATCGAGGCTTCGGGACCCGGCTGCTGGCCGCGCGACAATGCCGTCATCGTGCGCAAGGTGGTGTACTTGAGGCCCGCCGAGCGCACATACCAATCGGCGATCTTCTCGCGCACCGCGGCGTTCTTGATTGCCGGCCCGTCTTCCAGTTCGAGCGTGCGCGCAAGCTGCATCAGCTGCGCCACGTCGAGACCACCGCCCTGACCGCCGCCGACGGCGAGGCGCTCATGCATCAAGGTGGTGAGCGCGACCTGCCAGCCTTGGCCCACCTCGCCGACGCGCTGGGAATCCGGGATCTTGACATCGGTGAAGAAGATCTCGTTGAAGCCCGAGGCGCCGCTCGCCTGCTTGATCGGGCGCACGTCGACGCCCGGCTGCTTCATGGAGAGATAGAACATGGTCAGCCCCTTGTGCTTGGGCACATTGGGGTCGGTGCGGGTAAGCAACAATCCGTAGTCGGAGAATTGCGCGCCCGTGGTCCAGATCTTGGAGCCGTTGATGGTCCAGGTGTCGCCGTCCTTGACCGCGCGGGTCTTGAGGGCTGCGACGTCCGATCCGCCGGCGGGTTCGGAGAACAACTGGCACCAGATCTCCGCGCCTTCGACGGCGGGCTTGACGTAGCGCGCCTTCACCGCGTCGTTGCAATAGGCCATGACGGTCGGGATGCACATGCCAAGCCCGATGGCGAAGGCCGAGCCGGCCGGCACGTCGAATTTGGATTCCTCCTGGCCGAAGATGATCGCCTGCATCGGCGTGCCGCCGATGCCGCCCATGCCCTTGGGCCAGGTGATGCGCGCATAGCCCTTGTCGGCCTTGATCTTCTGCCATTCGCGCGCGCGCTTCATCGCCGCCGGGTCCGAGCGCTCGTCGAGCGGATCGGAAGCCTCGCGCTTGATCTTGGGTTTGGCGTGGCCCTCCAGCCAGGCGCGTGCCTCGGCGCGGAACTGGGCCTCCTCGGGGCTGTCTTCGAAGTCCATGTCAAGCCTCCTGATGTTCGAATTCGAGGGCAAGCGTTCCGCCCAGGGGCGTCGCCGCCCAGAGTTTGCTCAAGCGAGTCATCTCTTCGCGCAGCGCCGCGATGTCGCGCTCGGCTAGTGGATAGGCTTCGACGCCGCGCGCCTCGCAGGTCACCTTATACATATCGATCAAATCCGCCGCGGGCGGAAAGCCGCTGATGGCGTCGGCCTGCATCACTTCGACAAGTCGCTCCATCTGATCGGCTTCGACGACAGGCGCCATCTTGAAGGACAGCGCTTCGCCGTTCGCGACGCGACGCATGAAGCCCACGCGTCCCATCACGTTCTCGACCGCGAAATGCACCATGTCGTGCGGGATGCCGCCGATCTTGGGACAGGCGATCTCTTCCTTCCGCCCGTCGCGTTCCACGGTCAGCCGGTCGTATTTGCCCTCGCGCAGTTTTTCGAACACGAACTTCACGCGTTGCTGCGCTCCAACTCGCCGACCAGCTTGTCCTTCCAGGCGCGCTGCGGCCCGAGCGCCAGGCCCAGCTGCCGCGAGCGCTTGTAATAGAAGTGGCAGTCCGCCTCCCAGGTGAAGCCGATGCCGCCATGGGTCTGGATGTTCTCCTTGGCCGCATAGTCGAAGGCCTGCGTCGCCGAGACCCGTGCCGCCGCCGCCGCCAGCGGCAATTCGCGCGCGCCGGTCGACAGCGCCCAGGCGCCGTAATAGGCGTTCGAGCGCGCCAGCTCGTTATTGACGTACATATCGGCAAGCTTGTGCTTGATCGCCTGGAACGACGCGATCGGCCGCCCGAAGGCATAGCGCTGCATCGCGTAGTCCTTGGCCATGGCGAGGCACACATCCGCGCCGCCGACCTGCTCGAAAGCGGTGAGCACGGCCGCATGCTGGAGCACGCGCTCCGCGTTCTGCCAGCCTTCGCCGAGCTTGCCCAAGGCCTCCGCATTGGCGCCCTCGAACGCGATGTCGGCTGCCGGCCGCGACGGATCGAGTGAGCCGATGGCGCGGCGCTCCACGCCCTTGGCTTTCAGGTCCACCAGCGCGAGCTGAAGCCCGCGTTCGCCTGCATCGTCCGAGCCGCGCGCCAGCACCACGGCGAAGTCCGCCTCCATGCCGTCGGTGACGGCGGTCTTGGTGCCGCTGAGCTTGCCGCCCTTCAGTGTCGCGCGGATGGTCTTGGGCAACACCGCGCCCGGGCCTTCCGCGCGCGCGAAGGTTCCGATCAACTCGCCGCTCGCGACCTTGGGCAAGAGGCGCTTCTTCTGTTCGTCCGAACCGGCCGCGATCAGCGCCTCGGCGAAGAGATAGACGGTCGAGGAGAACGGCACCGGGGCCAGCGCGCGGCCCAATTCCTCCGCCACGACGCAAAGCTCGAGATAGCCCAAGCCCAGTCCGCCGAATTCCTCCGGGATCGCGGTTCCCATCCAGCCCATCTCGGCGATCTGCCTCCACAGCGCCGCGTCGGAACCGCCTGCGCCGTTGTACAGCGCGCGCACCGTCTTGGTGCTGCACTTCTCGCTCAGGAATTTTCGCGCCTGGTCCTTGATCTGCTTCTGCTCTTCGGAAAAATCGAAATTCATCGTTAGCCTTCTGTGGCAGGATGGTAAGCCATCTTAACGCGGGCTTAAGGGCCAAAGTCTACCGTGTCGTTGGGTAAGGCAGGGTCGGCAATTATGGCCAAGGCACAATTCCATAAGCATCAGCGCGTGTTTGTGCGGCCGGTGGGCACCTGGGCGCTCATCGAGCACGTCGTGCCGCACTGGGCGAAGGGGCTCGATGAACCGATCCGGGTCCATTACGACGCAGGCCTGGGGCGCGAGTTCACCGCCGACGAGCTCCAGTCCGAGGAGCCGTTGCCCGACCGCAAGGACGACAGCGGCCAGAACTGGCGCGTCACCCGCGCCCGCAACAAGTGGCAGTCGACCGAGGATTGCTCGCGCCATCCCATCCCGGGCACCTATCCGGTGGTGATGACGGGCGAGACCGATTGGGGCGGCTGGCGGGTGCCGGGTGCGGAATACGATCTCGATCCGATCAAGGTCGAGCGCCAAGCGCAGCTGATCGCCGCGGCGCCGCGGCTCGCCGGCCTCGCCCGCGCGCTCGTGGAATGGGCGCGAAAATCGGGCGAAGAGATGCCGGCCGAACTCGCCGACCTCGCCCACCGCGCCCAGGATTTGCTGAACGCCGCCGAGGGGAAGAACTAGGGCGGCTTGAGTTACATCGTCATGGCCGCCCCTACCGGCTCCGCTAAAGCTTCGCCGCGCCTTGAGCTTTACCTGGCGCGCCGAAGCTGAAAGCGTAGGCGGGAGGCGGCCATCCAACTTTTTTCACGCGGAGGCGTGGAGGCCGCGGAGTCGTGCTGTTCCTCCGCGATCTCCGCGGCTCCGCGTGCCAATTTGGATGGCCGGGTCGGGCCTGGTCGGGCCCGGCCATGACGAATTGGCGAATTTGCCCCCAATCGCGCAATTGGCCATGATGCACCCTAAGGGGTGTGGGGGCGTATATGTCCGGCGAGCACGAAGCCGCTGTCGAGAGCGGCGCCGCGCGAAGCTATCCGTTCCAATTCGAAGGCACGGGCGGCGAGTATTTCGGCATCTGGATCGTCAACCTGGCGCTGACGGTGGTGACGCTCGGCATCTACAGCGCCTGGGCGACGGTGCGCACGAGGCGCTATTTCCGCGGCAACATGGTGCTTGCCGGCCACGCCTTCGACTACCACGCCTCGCCGGTTCGCATCCTGATCGGCCGCGCGATCGCCTTCGTGCTGCTGCTCGGCTACAACATCAGCCTCAATTTCAGCCCCTATGCGCTGCTCGTCTGGATTCCCGCCTTCCTCATCGCGGTACCCTGGCTGATCGTCTCGAGCCTGCGCTTCAACGCGCGCAACACCAGCTACCGCAACGTGCGCTTCAACTTCACCGGCACGCTCGGCGGGGCGGCCAAGGCTTACATCTTCTGGCCGCTGATCGCGATGCTGAGCGGCGGCTTCCTGATGCCCTTGGCAAGGCGGGTGCGCGATTACTACCACATCAACAACCACAGCTTCGGTGGACGCCCGTTCGAGACCGAATTCACCGGCTGGCAGATCTATTCGCGCTTCCTCATCGCGTTCGCGATGTGGATCGCGCTGATGGTCGCCTTCTTCACGTTCATCGCGGTGAGCGCGAAATTCATGCCGCACGGCAAGGCTGTGAGCCCGAACGACATCGCCATCATGGCGCCGCTGATTCTGATGATCGCCTTTCTCGAAATCGGCTTCATCGTCGTCGGCATCGCGACGATGGCGATGATCTACAATCTGGCGCTCGGCCACACCGTGCTGGACGGGCGCCACCGCCTGCGCTGCCGGCTCAATCCGCTGGTGCTGGCCTGGGTGGTGATCACCAACACGCTCCTCACGCTCGCCACGCTCGGCCTTTTCTATCCCTGGGCGCAGGTGCGCTACACGCGGTATTTTCTCGGCCGCATGGCGCTCGAGGCGACGAGCGATCTGGACGAATTCACCTCGGAAGCCTTCGGTACGCAGAGCGCGGTGGGCGAGGAGATTGCGGGCTTCTTCGATCTCGGCATCGGGCTGTAAGCATGATCGAGGGCCGCTACTTCTATCCGCACGCCACCCGCTTCGTCGCCGCGCGCGCTAGCGCGGCCTCGGGGATGCTGCGCGTCGAAGCGCTCGACGGCAGCCTGCTCAACGAGGCGCCGGCGAAGTCGCTGCGCCTGTCGCCGGCGCTGGGGCGTCTGCCGGCGCGGCTGTCGCTCGGCGACGGCAGCCATTTCGAAAGCGACGACAGGGCCGGGATCGAGTCGCTGCGCCGCGAGCTCAAGCTGCGCGCGCCGGGCGGCCTGCTGCATCGCATCGAGCGGTCGTGGCGGGGCATAACTCTGGCGGTGCTGGCGACGGCGGCGCTGTCCTACGGCTTCGTCGCGTTCGGCGTCCCCTTCATCGCGCGCAAGCTTGCCGAGGCCACGCCGCCTTCGATCGCCGTCGCGATGTCGCGCCAGACGATGCAGATCCTGGACGGACGCGCGCTGGCGCCGTCCGCGCTCAAGCCCAAGGACCGCGCGCGGCTCGAGGCGCTGTTCCGCAAGGTGTCGGCGCACGAACCGCGCGGCGCCGGCGGCTATACGCTGCTGATGCGCAGGGGGCCCGGCGTCGGCGCCAACGCGTTCGCGCTGCCGGACGGCTCGGTGGTGGTGACCGACGCGCTCTACGCGCTCGCCAAGAACGACGAAGAGATCGAGGGCGTCCTCGCGCACGAAATGTCGCATGTCAACCACGCGCATGGGCTGCAGCGCGTCTATCAGGCCTCGATGATCCCGGCCGCGATCGCGCTGCTCACGGGCGACGTCTCGCAGGTCAGCCAGATGGCGACGGTGCTGCCTGGCATCCTGGTGCAGTCGGCCTATTCGCGCAATTTCGAGCAGCAGGCCGACGACGACGCGGCGGCGATCCTGCGCGCGATGGGCGCCAAGCCCTCGCGGCTCGGCGATCTGCTGTTGCGGCTGGAAGAGGTGCATTGCCACAAGGGCGGCTGCGCGCCGAGCTGGCTCGGCAGCCATCCCGAGACCGCCGCGCGCGTCGAACGGCTGCGCCAGGAGACAGGGAAGTGACACCAATCCTCCCCCGTTTACGGGGGAGGTCCGCCCGCAGGGCGGGGAGGGGCGGCGTGTTGCAATCCCCCCTCCGCCTCGCCTTCGGCTCGGCACCTCCCCCGCGAGCGGGGGAGGATTTCTGACTCTCATAGCTTTCCCTGCGCGCGTTCGGGCGGGGCGACCGCGCCTTCTGTCGTCGGCGCCGGGTGCAGCGGCGAGAACTGGATCTGGGTGAAGGCGATCGCCACCACCTGGCTGGCGCCCACGATCCGCCTGGCGTCGGCGAGCAGGCGCGCGCCCAGCAGCACGGTGTCCACGGCGAGGGGATCGGCCGCCTTGCCGATCGGCGCCACATTGACGTCGCGCACGAAGGCATCCTGGATGAAGGCGAGCTTCTCGCGGATGGCGACCGAGGCGCCGGGCGACGCCGAGACCAGCTTGGACGAGATATAGGCGTAGCCCTGGAGCTTGCCGGCCACGCTCATCGGCGCGATCAGGAACGGCATCTCGACATGGGTGCCGGGCTGCTCCCCCGGCGCAGGCTTGTCCGCCGCGGCGGCGGAAAGCGGCAGCAGAACGGCGGCGAGGATGAGGCGGCGCATCGGCCCCAAGCCTCGCCAATCAGGGTGAAGGAAAGGTTACCGCCCCGCGCTCAGGAAAGACCGCGCCGCGAAATCGTTCTACACTGGCGTCATGAGCGAACCAGAAGCCGATCTCCTGAAGCAGGCCGTCGAAGCCGAGCATGGCGGGACGGCCACCTTCGTCCAGGCCGTGCCGGTCCACGAGTCGCACAACGGCGTGACGCTGTGGGACGGGGTGGTACACGTCTTCGACCTCCACGGCAGCGACAGCGGCGCCTTCCGCGCCTATGCCTGGACCTACACGGGCGACGACGGCGCGCGCCGGGTCTTCTCGGCGATCCACACGCCCCAGATCGTCGGTCCGCGCGCGGCGGTACGCGCGGCGCTGGTGGCGGAGGTCGGCAAGAAGTGAGAATGGCCGCCGCGATATTTTGCGGCGCCCATGGACGGGCTGTCTCCCGCTCTTAGCATCGAATAAGACATTCAAGAGCTTGTTGGGGAAACGCGCCATTGCCCGCTCGCCGCGCCGTGTTCTGGATTGTCGGCGTCGCCGTTGGGGCCGTGGTTCTCTACGTGTGTATAATCGTTGCGGCGAATTTCGGGGTCGATATCACGCTTTAGTTCCCGTTGGCGCAGCGTCGCGACGGTGGCGAGAGCGAATGTTGCGGCAGGCCGTTGCACGACGATCGAGGGGCGGAGCCCGCTGAATGCTGGACTTGTTGGACACTGTCTTGGGAAGGAAGTGGGGACTGCGCGTCGCCATCGCGTTTGTCGCATGCCTGGCGCTGGTGGCAGCCGCCAACTTGATCGCTGCGCTGGTGAACAAGTGAACGGTCGTGTCTCCAATCAGTGGTCTAATTCGGCCACCGCCTGTGCGTCCGCCGAAGCTTGCGGATTTCTCCGGCAATGACGGCAGGTGTGGAGGATCGGCTATGGACGCTGCAAGAGCTTGTCGAAGAAACGTCCCGCTAAGCGTCGTGGTGTGCGTGGCGCTGTTGGCGACGCCATCGCCCGGCCGCGATCTAGGCTGTCGTGGCAATCCATACCTGATCGGAAAATGCTATGTGGTACGCGGTAGTGCTGGCATATCAGCAGATATGGCCGACACACTCGTTCGCGATAGCGACGGCAAATGGCTCATAGTTCGCAATCCACCACATAGTATGCGCTCTGTACCCGACAATGCCCTAAAAGCGATGGAAAAAGCACAGCGCAGTACCGGCTTTGTCAGCATTCGTTTGAACGGGCTTTATCAAGTCTGTCCGATTCCTCCCGAGGAACCCCGGCACGAATATGTTTGCATCGAGTCTGCGCAACATCTTTCAATAGGACGCTGATCGTCCAAGGCCCGAAGCGCGTCGGGCACTCCTGCCAGCCCCAACGGCGCTTCCCAGCTTCAGCCGAAGGGGAAAGCGGCTTAGGATAGGGCGAGGCGATAGTGGCGGAGGCAAGAGCCGGGAAATGAGGAGGTTCATTGCCATGGCTATAGCACTGGCCTTAGTGAACTGTGCGGCGCCGCCACCACCTTTGCCGGACACCGGGCCTCAGAACGCTGCCCTGGTCGCGTGTATTCAAACAAGCAGCCACGGCAAAGCGCGGGACGGATACATAATAACCTCTGCCGGAGACCCAGCGTCGGTCAAACGGTTGTTTGACGAAGTTATGCGGGATGGTGTTCCAGATACGGTCGTGGGCCTCTCGCTGGCCGGCTGGCACGTTGCCGAAGCGAACGAAAAAAACGCCAGACCGATCCCAACGCCGCCATCATGTGGGCCGCCCGGAAAGCGAAATTAGGCCGCTACTGAAAATGTACTACATTCTCGCGCCATGACGGTTCTTCGCGGTGTTGCACACACCGCCGATCACAAGCCCGCGTGACGCGGTTAGAGCGGCGATAGTGGCAGAAAATCACAAGTAACAGCGAGATGCACAATGGGCACGGTTGAAGAGTATATGGCTGCTCGCACCAAATGCTTGGAATTCGCCGACCAGATTCGCGATTTTCAAAGAATGATGCAAATTTTCCTTATGGGATTGAGATACCCACCTCGCGGGAGTTCAACACTTCCTTCCAGTTGGCTTTCGCGTGAAAAAATGTGCCAGTTATTGGACGATGCGGCGGTAGCTTGGAGCGTAACGCAGCAAATATACGAACAGCTTACACCTGACACCCGCCAAAACCTCGCACCGCCCTTGGCAAAATTCGGGCACGACTTTCCACTCAATCTTGGTCCACCTTCCGAAAGTCAGGCCGCCATCGAGCGTCGCGTCCGAGGCTACCCATTTTAGGCCGTTAAATTGAAATTAGGCCACTACCCCCCTTGAACCGTTACGGTCGAATCGCCATTTGGCTTAAATCCCCACAGGTGCGAGACGACGGAACGGGCCGAGGCGCCGCTGGAAAGAGCGGGCGGCTTGGCTGGCTTTTCGCGTCGGCGGCAGAGAAGGACGACGGCCACGAATCCATCGAAAAAAATAAATTTTGCCGCTTATTGCGATGCACAAACGCCGTGCGTGCCGAGCGACGGGTGAGGTGCGTCGTGCGCGATGCGCCGCAACGAAGCAGGCGTCTTGTCGAACAAAAACAACGCCTTGGCCGCTGCAAAGGGAGTTGAACGTCGATTTTGCGCAATTCTGCCATGGCCAAATAATGGACGTCAGTTGAACCTCGCTTTTGGGCAATTGGCGGCGCGCGGAGGAGTTGAACCTCGCTATTGCGCGGTCCTAGCGCGGCGGCGGGAATTCGTCCTCGCGCGGCGGGCCGCCCTCGGGAGCGTCAAGTCGATAGGGCTCGGGGCCGAAGAGGTCGTGGCGGTGCGCGTCGTCGTAATCCGGCCGGCCGTCCGGACCGTCGCGACGGAAATCGGGCGGCGGGGGGCCGTCGGGCCCGTCGCGGCGGAAGTCGGGCGGCGGTGGGCCGTCGCGGGTGAAGGCCGGATGTGGCGGCGGCCCGAACGCCCAAGGCGGCGGACCGTCCTCGCGGCCGCGCCAGTCTTCGCGCTCGCGCCAGTCTTCGCCGTCGCGCCAATCCTCGCGCTCGCGCCAATGTTCGTGGCGGTACTCGCGGTGATGCCAGCACTCGCTGTGGCAGCCATAGCGGCCGAAGCCGATCTGCGGCACCGGGTCGAACGGATCGAGCAGGACCGAATCGTCGATGGCGACCCCGGCATGGGCCGCGCCGCACAGCAATCCCGCGGCCATCGCCGTCGCGAGCAGGGGAAGGAATGTCTTCATCGAAAGCTCCGTCTCAATGCCGCTCCGCCGCATGCGCAAGCAGATCGCCAAGCTGGTTCATGGTCGGGCGGAAACCGGCGAGCGCGGAGGCGGTGAAGTAGTCGTTGGCCTTCGGCAGATCCTGGTGGATGCCTTCCGGGCCCGCCTTGTAGAGCACGCCCAGGTGATAGAGCGCGGCGCCGAAGCGCTGGTCGGCCGCCTTCTTGAACCAGTGCTCGGCGCGGACGTAATTCTTCGCGACGCCGACGCCATGGGCATACATCACGCCGAGCGCGTTCTGCGACGGCGCGTCGCCGCGGATCGCCGCGGTCTGGATGGCGCGAACGGCCTGCGGCGCGCTCAGCCGGCCGTTGGGCGTCTCCGCCAGCGTCTGCTGGAAGCGCTGCACGCCGCGCGGGCCGCCGGCCCATCCCAGGAAGAGCAGCGCATGCTCCGCGGCGCGGGGCGGCAATTCGCGCTCCGCCAGGACGAGGGCGCGCTGGCGCTCCAAGGTCATCGGACACTCGTCCGTGTACGGAACGCCGCTGGGGCTGTCGCCCGGCGGATAGAATTCGAAGGGCGGCGACCACGAGCGCGCCTTGTCGATCGCGGCGTCGGCGATGCGCGGGCCGAGCGGGCGCATGTGGCGCACGGCGCCCTCCAGGCCCTTGAGGTATTCGCGCGCCAGCGGATGGCCCATCGCGTCGGCGATGTGGAAAAAGGTCAGCGCGTCGCCGTCGTTGCGCAGCACGACGGAGGCCGTCAGCACGCCCATCGCCCGACGCGCCTGCGCCTCGGGGCCGCTGATGAATTCGCGTTCGGAGCGGTCGCGGAAGGATTCGTAGGAATGCGCCATGTCGCTCATGCCGCCGAAAACCGCCGCGCTGTCGCTCGGCAGATCGGCGCCGAAGGTCGCGTTGACGCCGGTCTCGTGGATGCGGCCGAGGGTGAGGAAACCTTCGGCGCCGCGGCAGGACAGCACGTAGACGATGCGGTTGCGGGCATCCTCGCGCTGCTCCGGCGAGAGCAGCAGCATCAGCTTGTCCTCGTGCCAGAGCGCGCGGTGAAAGTCGTTGGCGACCAGGCGGCGCGCGAAACCGTCGCCCAGGTGCTCCCAGATGCGCGCGCTGTGGGTCGCCAGGAAATACCAGACATAGGATTCGACGGGATCGAAGTAGCGGTTGTCGCCGGCCTCGTTGCCGTAGACGTCGCCCAACTGGATCTCCGAGAGGAAATCGTCCTGCACCCAGGCGGCTTTGCGCCAGATGGCGAGCCCTGCTTCCAGGCTGATGTTGCGCTGGGCGAGGAGTCCGTCGGTGAAGTCGGCCAATGCGACGCCGGCCCACAAAAGCGTCGCCAGCGCGGCGAGCAGCACGGCCGACGCCGCCCGCAAAGCGGTCATTCTTGCACGCAACGCATGCATCGCGCGTCCCCGATCTCCAAAGGGGGGAGCGCACTCCCCCGCTCGGCGAGGTAAACGCGGAGTTAACGGCGAAAGTTCCCGCAGCCGGAACTCCGGCTCATTCAGCCGATAGCGGGATTATCTAATGCGAAACGCCAAGCAGTTTGCCCACTTCGGCGCGTGCCGATTCCCATGCCCGGATGGGCGGCCGCGACCACAGCGCCTTCCAGGGCGGATAGCGAAACAAGTCCGTGTGCTGATACTTCTCGTAGGGTTGGAACATGATCAGCGGGTCGCGCGTGTCATAGGCCCGTTCGTACCAGGGCATCGCCGCCTTCAGATCGCCGAGCGTGCGATAGCTTTCCGCGACGGTGATGAACGATCCGCCATTGGCCGCGGCATCCTTGGCCGCCAGTTCCAGAAGCGCCCGCGCCGCGGCTTGCTGGTGCGCCGCGACAAGGATCGAAAACGGGCAGCTGAGCCCGTTCTGCGGACTCTGGGCGTAATAGGAGGAAATGCTCTGGCTCAGCCGGCGTGCGGTATCGAGATGGCCAAGCCCCACCTCGATCAGGCACTCCATGTCGATGTCCTGATACTTGCCCTTGCGCAGTGCCAGCACCTTGCGGATGGCCTCGAGCGCCTCGCCGTAGCGCATCTCGTTCCAGTACCAGAGCGCGATGTCGTATTTGAGCGCCGGCTGCAAGGGATCGAGCTCCGCAGCCTTGAGCTCGGCTTTGATGTCCTCGGCCGGGAAATTGAAGGTGTAGGCGATCGTCGAGCGCATATGCAGCACGTCCGGCTGGTTGGGATTGGCGGCCTGCATGCGGCGAAAGAGGTCGAGGGCTTCATCCCACTTCCATTGGTCCAGCCGGATGGTGGCGAGGTTGGCCAGCGCCTTGACGTTGACAGGATCGAGATTGATCGCCTGCTGGGCGGCATTCTCGGCGGCCGGCAACAGCGAAACCTTGCCGTAGCGGTCGGAAAGCGAGAGGTAGGTCTGTGCGAGCTGCTGATAGGCAGGCGCGAAATCCTGCGCCTTGAGCGTCACTTTGCGCAGCAGTTCCGCTGCCGCGTTGAGATCGTCCTCGTTGCCGTGCACGCCCAGCGCCTTGGCGCGAAGGTACTGAAGGAAGGCCTCGCGATCGATGCTTCGCGAGGCCTGCTGGTCGTCGGCGGTGGGCGACAGCGTGCGCACCAGCGCCGAGGTGATGGCGCGCGCGATGTCGCTCTCGACCACCAGGATGTCGGTCAGGTCGCGGTCGAAGGATTGGGACCAAAGCTGGAAGCCGTCTGCCGCATTGACGAGCTGCGCGTTGATGCGGATGCGATTGCCCGATTCGATCACGCTGCCCTCGAGCACGGCGCGGACATGCAGCGCGCCTGCGATCGCCTGAACGGTCTGGTTGCGTCCCTTGAAGGCGAAGGACGAGGTCCGCGCCGCCACGCGCAATTCGCGCCGGCCCGCAAGATTGTTGAGCAGCTCGTCGGCGATCCCGTCGGAAACATAATCCTTGGTCGCGTCGCCGCTGAGATTGGCGAAAGGCAAAACGGCGACGGCGTTGACCGGCACCGCGCTTTCCTCGCGGATCGCGCCTTGCGTGGCTGCGCGCGGCCAGAAGATCGCGGTGCCGGCGCCGCCGAGTACCAGCATCGCGGCCCCAAGCACGATCAGCAGATGCAGATCGGTGCGCGAGATGTGGCCGGCTTCGCTCTGCCGCACGCCGTGCCACCACGCGCCCAGCAGGACAACGGGCAGGCCGAGCAACGAGGAAAGGATGACAAGCTGCAGGATCCAGGCCGGCCATGAATAGGCGGGCGCGGCGATCGACGCCGCCTGCACCGCGGCCCAGGCCGCGACGGCATAGCCGACCGTGATCCTGTCCAGCCCACGCGACCGCGCGGCATCGAGCAGATATTGCATGCCCGTCCCCCTTCGGGCGCGATGTTAGAAGGAAACGTCAGTGCCGGAAATGGCGCATGCCGGTGAAGGCCATGGCGAGGTTCTTCTCGTCGGCGGCGGCGATGACCTCGTCGTCGCGAATGGAGCCTCCAGGTTGAATCACGGCGGTCGCGCCCGCTTCGGCGACCGCCAGCAGTCCATCCGCGAACGGAAAGAAGGCATCGGATGCCGCCGCGGAGCCTTTGGTCATCGCCTCGCTCCAGCCGGCGGCCTTCTGCGCGTCGAGAGCCTTGAGCGCCGCGATGCGCGCGCTGTCGACGCGGCTCATCTGCCCCGCGCCGATGCCGGCGGTCTGTCCGTCCCTGGCATAGACGATGGTGTTGGACTTGACGTGCTTGGCGATCGTGAAGGCGAACAGCATGTCGGCCAGCTCGCGCGCGCTCGGCTTTCGCTTGCTCACGATCTTCAGGTCGGCGGCGGCGACATGGCCGTTGTCGCGCGTCTGCACCAGCATGCCGCCGGCGACGGACTTGAAGGTCAGGCCCTGTGCTTTCGGATCGGGCAGCCCGCCGGCAATCAGGAGCCGCAGGTTTCGCCGTGCCGATAAGATGCGCCGCGCGTCGTCGTCGGCTTCGGGCGCGATGATCACTTCGGTGAACAGCTTGGCGATCTCTTCCGCCGTCCTGCCGTCGAGTTTGCGGTTGAAGGCGAGGATGCCGCCATAGGCGCTGACGGGATCGCAGGCCAGCGCCTTCTTGTAGGCATCGACCAGATCGCGTCCCAACGCCACGCCGCAGGGATTGGCATGCTTGATGATGGCGCAGGCGGGCGTCTCGGCGCCGAATTCCGCGACCAGCTCATAGGCGGCGTCGGTGTCGTTGATGTTGTTGTAGGAGAGCTCCTTGCCCTGAAGCTGCTCCGCCGTCGCCACGCCGAACCGCTTTTCGCCGGTGATATAGAACGCCGCCGATTGATGCGGGTTCTCGCCATAGCGCAGGGCTTGGCGCAGCGTGCCGCCGAACGCCCGCCGGCGCGGCGGTGTGTCTCGATCCTCGAGCCGGTCCGCCAGCCAGTTCGACACCGCGGCGTCATAGGCCGCGGTGCGCGCAAAGGCAGCCTGCGCGAGCTTGCGGCGAAGGCCGGCCGTGGTGGCGCCGGCGTGCGCGTCCATCTCCGCCAGCACGGCTGCGTAGTCCTCGGGGTCGACCACCACCGTCACCCAGTCGTGGTTCTTGGCGGCGGAGCGCGTCATCGCCGGCCCGCCGATATCGATGTTCTCGATCGCCTCGGCGAATTCCTCGCCCTTCGCCACCGTCGCCTCGAAGGGATAGAGATTGCAGACCAGCAGATCGATGCCTTCGATGCCGTGCGCCGCCATCGCCTGTGCATGATCGGGCTTGTCGCGCAGCGCCAGCAGGCCGCCATGGATCCTGGGATGCAAAGTCTTGACCCGGCCGTCCATCATCTCCGGCGATTGCGTCACCTCGGAGACGTCGCGCACCGCGAGACCCGCCTCGCGCAAGGCCTTGGCGGTGCCGCCGGTGGAGATCAACGCCACGCCGTGGCGCGCCAGTCCCTGGGCGAAGTCGATCAGGCCGGTCTTGTCGGACACCGAAAGCAGCGCGCGGCGGATCGGGCGGAGGGACATGGCGACTCGGCAGGCGCGAGGTTTCGCCGGGTCTTACTTCCTCGCCCACAAAAAGAGAAGGCCGAGGCTCGCGCTCGCGATCGCCGATTGGGTGAAGGGCAGGAACAGCTTGTGCTCCTGCCACTGTACGGTGACGTCGCCAGGCAGCGGATCGATGCCGAGCCAAGCGACGACGGGGCTCAGCGCCATCGCGCCAAGCACCAGAATGCACAGATAGATCAGGCCGCTTCCGACGTGCATGTGCGACGCTTCAGCGCTTCCGCGGTGGCGCGGATCTCGGGATCGCTCGACTGCAGCGGATCGCCGGCGACGGGCGCGTCGGTTTCGGCGGCCGCCTTTGGCATCGCCATCCCGTTGTAGCGCTCCAGCATGTCGATGATGTCGGTGAAGCAGATTTCCATCGGGCCCTCGGGCAATCGGCAAACCGCGATCTTGGCCCTGAAGCCTCAAGGAAAAGCGAACGGGAATGGTTAGCCAAGCGTTGCCGGGTAGAAATGACGCCTTCCGACCTGGCTATCAAGGAAATTCATTTTTCTCGCTTGTAATATTGAAAAACTCAATATATAAACAACCCATGTCGAAGGATTGGCAGGAATTGCTGGAGATGACCGGGGGCGGGCCCCTGGTGGTTGAGCGTGTGCGCCTGCCGGCCAAGGACATCGCCATCGAGGGGACATTCGCCTTGCCGCAGCTTGCCCGCCTGGATGCTGCCGACCAGGTCTTCGTCGCCGCCTTTGTGCGCGCTCACGGCTCGATCAAGGAAATGGAGCGGGTGTTCGGGGTCAGCTATCCCACCATCAAGGCGCGGCTCAACAAAATCGCGGGCCGGCTCGAATTCGTCGACACCGACCCCAAGCCGAGCGAACGCGACGTGCTCGATCGCCTCTCCGCGGGCGAGATCACCGCCGCGCAAGCCATCGCCGAGCTTGAGGCCAGCCGATGATGCCGCCGCTGGTCCTGCGCCTGAACATGGAGAAAGCCGACGGCCGGCGATTGCGGCTGTGGCTGCCGCTGTTCGTGTTGTGGCTGGTGGCGCTGCCTTTCGTGCTGGTGTCGCTGCCGGTGGTGCTCCTGATCCTGGCGCTGCTCGGACGTAAGCCGTTTGCCGTCGCCGCGGCCTATTGGCGGCTCTTTACTGCGCTGCCGGGAAGCAGCCTGGCGGCGCGGGGCCGTGGCGTTTGGTTCCACCTCGAACTGATCTGAAGGGACGTCATGAGCGAAAACCGCAAGCGCATTCTCGATCTCCTGGCGCAGGGGCGCGTCACCGCGGATGAGGCCGAGCGCCTGCTCGCCGCTCTCGAGAGCACGGACCGGCAAGGCTCATCCGCAACGGCGGCCGCCGAAGCGAAATATCTGCGCGTGCAGATCGAGGCGGACGACAAGGACGGCGGCGAGACGCGGGCCAAGGTCAACATCCGCGTGCCGTTGCGCCTGCTCAAGGCCGGCGTGCGGCTCGCCAGCCTGTTGCCGCCCGAAGCGCGAGACCAGATGAACGCGGCCCTGCGTGAAAAGGGCGTCGGTCTCGACATCGATCGCATCAAGCCGGAAAACCTCGACGAACTGATTCGGAACCTGAACGACGTCTCGATCGACGTCGCCAGTCGCCAGGGCCGCCGCGCCACCATCCGCGTGTTCTGCGAATAGCGTGAGCGGCCGCAAGGCGCGCGATTGACCCGGCTCGCGCGCCGACTATGATCGCCGCGCTCTTACCGCTTATTTCCCGAAGCAGAAGCCCCTGTGGCGGAACGGTAGACGCGGCAGACTCAAAATCTGTTGCCCTTGCGGGCGTGCTGGTTCAAGTCCGGCCAGGGGCACCATCGCATCGCCTGCGCGGTCCGCTCGCGATTTCTGGAAAGCGCCTTGGATGCCGCGCCGCACGTTAGCCACCGAGATCACGGCCGCCGGAACCGCGCTTCATGCCGGCACGGCGGTGCGCATGACGCTGGCGCCCGCCGCGGCGGGAAGCGGTATCATGTTCCGCCGCAGCGACCTCGGTGTGGACATCCCTGCACGCTACGGCGCGGTGACGGAAACCAATCTCGGCACCGTGATCGCCGCCAACGGCGCCAGCGTCGGTGTTGTCGAGCATCTGATGGCCGCGATCGCCGGCGCCGAGATCGACGATATGCGCGTCATTCTCGACGGCCCCGAACCGCCGATCCTGGACGGCGATGCGCTCGCCTTCCTCGCCTTGCTCGACCGCGCCGGCGTCAGCGAATACGCGGCGCCACGCCGGGGAATCGAAATCCGCAAGCGCGTCGAAGTCGAGCACAAGGGCGCCACCGCAGCGCTCGAGCCCTACGACCGGCTGGTCTACGATATGGAGATCGAATTCCCCAGCCGCGCCATCGGGCGGCAGAGCTATGCATTCACCTTCTCGCGCGACGGCTTCCGCCGCGAGATCGCGCCGGCCCGCACCTTCGGCTTTCTCCAGGAACTCGACGCGCTCAAGAAGATCGGCCGCGGCCATGGCGCCTCGCTGGAGAACACGCTCGCCATCGAAGGCGACCGCGTCGTCAATGCACATGCGATGCGCTTCAAGGACGAATTCGTCCGCCACAAGGTCCTCGATGCCGTCGGCGACATGGCGCTCGCCGGGGCGCCGTTGATCGGCCGCTTCGTCGGCCGCCGCTCGGGCCATGCCCTCAACAATGCTCTGCTTCGCGCCCTGTTCGCCGACCCCTCCAGCCACGCATTCGTTAACCTCATGTAATATCTCGGGAATTCTGCCGTCGAGTGGCTTTACGATGCGACCCCGCCGCTCTGGACCAAGACTGTGCGGCGATGGCATAAGCAGCCGCAGTTCCAGGATCGCGCGTCACATGCCCAAGCCATCTCTCCGCGCCGCACTTGTCCCGATCGTGCTCGGCGCGAGCCTCATGCTGGCCGGCTGCGACACGCTCACCAACATCTTCGGCTCCAAGACACCGCCCAAGGACGAGCGCGACGCGGACTATGTCGAACGTCCCGTCGATCAGATCTACAACGACGCCTGGAAGCGCATCCGGGCAGAGGACTGGGAAGAGGCTGCCAAGCAGTTCGACGAAGTCGAGCGCCAGCATCCCTATTCGGTGTGGGCGCGCCGCGCCATGCTGATGGCGGCATTCAGCTACTACCAGGCCAACAAATATCAGGACGCGATCAATGCGGCGGATGCCTATATATCTCTGCATCCGGGCAGCCACGAAGTCGCCTATGCCTTCTATCTGAAGGCCATTTCGCTCTACGAGCAGATCGTCGATGTCGGCCGCGACCAGACCAACACCGAGGCTGCACTGGTGGCGCTGCAGGACGTGGTGCAGCGCTTTCCCGACACCGAATATGCCCGCGACGCGACGCTGAAGATCGACCTCACCATCGACCACATCGCAGGCAAGGAGATGGCGGTGGGACGCTATTACCTCGTGCGCGGCGACTACATTGGCGCCATCAACCGCTTCCGCATCGTGGTCGAGCAGTTCCAGCGCACCACCCAGATCGCCGAGGCCCTGGAACGGCTGACCGAAGCTTATTATGCGCTGGGCATCTACAGCGAGGCCAAGACCGCCGCCGCCGTCCTGGGCGCCAATTATCCGGGCAGCGTCTGGTACAAGGACTCCTACAACCTGCTGGTCTCCCACAATATGAAGCCGGAGCGCGACAAGGGCTCCTGGATCAGTAAAGCTTTCTCAAAGATTCTCTAGTGAGTCGGCGATGCTGGCTGCGCTGACGGTGCGCGACATCGTGCTGATCGAGAACGCGACCTTGGAGTTCGCGCCCGGCCTCAATGTGCTCACCGGCGAGACCGGCGCGGGCAAATCCATCCTGCTCGACGCATTGGGACTGGCCAGCGGCGGCCGGGGCGGCGGGCGGGCGGCTGTGCGTCCCGGCGCGCAGCAGGGTTCCGCCACTGCCGTCTTCGAGCTCGAACCCGATCATGCGGCAAACGCTGTACTCGCGGAGCAGGAGCTCAAGTCCGGCGACGAGATCGTCCTGCGCCGCACGCTGTCCCAGGACGGAAGGACGCGGGCTTTCGTCAACGACCAGGCGGTCGGCGTGGCGCTGCTCAAGGACGTCGGCGCGCTGCTTCTCGAAGTGCATGGCCAAGCCGACGACCGCGGCCTGTTCGACCCGGGAACGCATCGTGCGCTTCTGGATTCCTTTGCCGGCAACGGCGCGGTCTCGGCCGAGACCGCGAAGCGCTTCGACGAATGGCAGCAGGCCTGTGCCGCCGAAGCGCAATGCCAGCGCCTGGCGGACGAGGCCGGGCGCGATGCGGACTATGTCCGCGCCGCGGCCGACGAACTGTCGGCGCTGGCGCCTCGGCCCGGCGAGGAGGAATCGCTCGCGGCCGAACGCGCGCTGATGATGAACGCGGCGCGCATCGCAGAAGACGTGGCCGCCGCCCAGGAGGCGTTGGCCGGAGAGCGCGGCGCGCAAGCGGGGCTCGCCATCGCGCTCAAGCGCATCGGCCGCATCGACGCTGCCGCGCGCGAGCTGCTGGTACCGGCCCAGGCGGCGCTCGACCAGGCCTATGCCCAGAGCGAGGAGGCTAGGCGCGAGCTCGACGCCTTCCTCGCCCGCCTCGAGCTCGATCCGCGCGAACTCGAACGCAAGGAGGAACGGCTGTTCGCCCTGCGGGCCGCGGCCCGGAAATATGCGGTGCCGGTGGACAACCTCGCCGATGTGTTGCGCGATTTCGAGGCGCGGCGGGAGGCGATTGCCGGCGGCGGTGCCGGCCTCAAGGCCGCCGCGGAGGCGGTAAGGCAGGCGCGACGGCTCTACGACGCGGCCGCCGCGGCGCTCTCCACGGTACGCGCAGACGCGGCGCGGGCGCTCGAAGCTGCGGTCGCGAACGAGCTCGGCCCGCTCAAGCTCGGCCATGCCCGCTTCCGGGTGGCGCTCGCAACGTTCGAAGCGCCGTCGCGCCAGGGCATGGAATCCGTCGCGTTCGAGATTGCGACCGTCGAGGGCGCGGCCTTTGGCCCGCTCGCCCGCATCGCCTCTGGGGGCGAGCTCGCGCGCGTCTCGCTCGCGCTCAAGGTGGCGCTGGCGGAAGCCTCGCCGCCGGCCGTGCTGGTGTTCGACGAGGTCGATCGCGGCGTCGGCGGCGCGGTGGCCGATGCGGTCGGCGTGCGGTTGCAAAGGCTGGCGGCGACCACGCAGGTTCTTCTCGTCACCCACTCGCCGCAGGTGGCCGCACGCGCGGCGCGGCATTTCCGCATCGCGCGCAAGGGAGACACGACACGCGTCGAATTGCTCGACGATGCGGCGCGGCAAGAGGAAGTGGCGCGCATGCTGGCCGGCGCCAGCGTCACCGACGAGGCTCGCGCCGCCGCGCGGCGCCTGCTGAATGAAGCCGTGCCGCCCAAGAAGCTGCGCAAGCGCGCATGATCAAGACTGTCGACAAGCTCACCAAGGCCGAGGCCGCAAAGGAGTTGGAGCGGCTGGCCCGCGAGATCGCCGAGCACGACCGGCGCTATCACGCCGAAGACGCGCCCGCGATCAGCGATGCCGCCTACGATGCGCTCAAGCGCCGCAACGACGCCATCGAGGCGCGATTTGCCGATCTCGTGCGCCCCGACAGTCCGTCGCACCGCGTCGGCGCGAGGCCGTCGGAGAAATTCGCCAAGGTCGTGCATGCACGCCCGATGCTGTCGCTCGACAACGCCTTCAGCGACGAGGACGTGGCCGATTTCGTCGCGCGGGTGCGCCGGTTTCTGGGTTGGAAGGAAAGCGACCAACTCATTTTCACGGCCGAGCCCAAGATCGACGGCCTCTCGGCCTCGCTGCGCTATGAGAAGGGAGTCTTCGTGCAGGGAGCGACCCGCGGCGACGGCAGCGAAGGCGAGGACATCACCGCCAATCTCAGGACGATCAAGGACATTCCGCTGCGCCTACAAGGCGAGGTGCCGCGCGTCTTCGAGGTGCGTGGCGAAGTGTACATGACGCACAAGGATTTCTTCGCGCTCAATGCGCGCCAGGAGAAGGAGGGCAAGCCACTCTTCGTCAATCCGCGAAACACCGCCGCGGGCGCGGTGCGACAGCTCGATCCCGCGATGACCGCGGCGCGACCGCTGCATTTCTTCGCCTATGCCTGGGGCGAAGCGAGCGCGATGCCGGCCGACACCCAATGGGACATGCTGCAGACATTCAAGTCCTGGGGATTCAAGGTCAATCCGTTGATCCGCCGCTGCGAGAGCATGGATGAAATCCTCGCGTTCTATCGTCACACGGAGCAGCGCCGCGCCTCGCTCGGCTACGACATCGACGGTGTCGTCTACAAGGTCGACCGGCTCGATCTGCAGGAGCGGCTGGGCTTCGTCTCGCGATCCCCGCGCTGGGCGATCGCGCACAAATTCCCCGCCGAGCAGGCCGAGACCGTGCTGCTCGACATCGACATCCAGGTCGGCCGCACCGGCAAGCTCGCACCCGTGGCCAAGCTCAAGCCGGTGACGGTGGGCGGCGTGGTGGTGCAGAACGCGACTCTCCACAACGAAGACGAGATCGCGCGCAAGGATGTTCGCGTCGGCGATACCGTGGTGGTGCAGCGCGCCGGCGACGTCATCCCGCAGATCGTGCGCGTGGTGCTCGAAAAGAGGCCGCGCGGCGCCAAGCCGTATCAGTTTCCGTACAAATGTCCGGCCTGCGGCAGCCATGCGGTGCGCGAGACCGATGAGAAGACCGGCAAGGAAGAGGTGGACCGCCGCTGCACCGGCGGCCTCATCTGTCCGGCACAGGCGGTGGAACGCTTGCGCCATTTCGTCTCCCGCGATGCGTTCGACATCGAAGGCTTCGGCGGGACCTATATAGAAACCTTGTTCGAGAAGGGTCTGCTCAAGGAGCCGGCCGACATCTTCCGTCTGGCGAAGAAACCCGAAGCGCTTGACCGCGCGCTGGCCGAGCGCCGCGCCGAACTCTCTGCCGAGCGCAGGGCCCGCGAGGGCAAGGACGAAGTCGCCAAGAAGTCCAAGAAGGACGACGACAGCAAGCTGGTCGAAAACCTGCTGTCCGCCATCGAGGCGAGGCGCAAGATCGGCATGGACCGGTTCATCAACGCGCTCGGCATCCGCCATGTCGGCGAGACCAATGCCCGGCTGATCGCGCGGCATTTTCCTTCCATCGAGGCTTTCGTCGGCGCGATGGAGTCGGACGATGCCGCGGCGCAGCTGAACGAGATCGGCGGCATCGGCGACGTGCTGGCCCAGGCGGTGAAGGACTTCTTCGACGAGCCCCACAACCGAAAGCTCGTCGATCATCTCTTGAAGGAAGTCGAGGTGGTTCCGCTGGCGGCGCCGAAGATCAAAGGCTCTCCGGTCGCGGGCAAGACCGTGGTCTTCACCGGCACGCTGGAGAAAATGACGCGGCAGGAGGCGAAGGCACGCGCGGAATCCTTGGGCGCGAAGGTCGCGGGCTCCGTATCCAAGAACACCGACCTCGTGGTCGCCGGCCCAGGTGCAGGTTCAAAGCTCGCTGACGCGCAGAAGCATGGCGTGCAGGTGATTGACGAAGGCGCTTGGCTGAAGATGATCGGCGGCTAACCGGATTGATTGCGGTGTCCGCATGCTTCGCCTAATCTCGGGCCGGGTGTCGGTCTGTCGAGGTGTCATGCGTAGAATTCTGCCCGCTGTCGCAATCGCGATTGCCGGTTTGGCTGTTTCAGGCTGCGCGGTTGCCAGCGTGGGCGGTGCCGTGATCGGCGGCGCGGCTGATGTTGCCTCCACCGCGGTCCATGTCACTGGCGATGTCGTCAAGGGCGCCGCCGACGTTGCCTCCGGCCAATCGGACGACAAGAGGAAAAAGTCGGAAGACAATTAGCTCCCTGCGCTGAGCGATATGCCATCTCGCGAAAGCGCCTTCGCCAGCAAGGGCAGACTCACGTCCATCCGATAATCGACCGATGAGTGGTCATCAGGGAATTCCTCATAGGTGTGCGGCACATCAAGGCGCTGGAGCAGGCGGTGCATCCGCCGCGCGCCATAGACGAGATTGTACTGGTCGACGTCGCCGCAATCGATGTAAAGGGCCTTAAGCGTCTTGAGACCTTCGCCGTGTGTCCGTGCCATGGCCAGCGGGTCCCAGCTAAGCCAGTTGTTCCAGCGCTCTTCGATGAACTCGCAGGTGTGCATGTCGATGGGCAGGCGCACGCCATAGGGTTCCGACGGCGCCGGATCGAAGCTCGCTGCCTGGGCGAGGACCATGATGACATGGATGTCGGAGTCTTTGACCTTGGGCGCGGACCAGAACTGATCGACCCATTTGCCGGTCGAGCCGCCGGCCTTGGCCAGCGCGCGCAGCACTTTGGGAAAGTCCTGCTGGTACATCAGCTCGAAACCCATGTCGCCGGAATGCACTGCGGCCGCGCTCCAGAAATCGGGATGCAGCAGCGCGTGCACCATCGCGCCGTATCCGCCGGAGCTCTTGCCGAAGACGCCGCGCCGGCCAAAGCCGCCGCAGCCGAATTTGCCTTCGACGAAGGGCACGCATTCCCGCAGCAGGAAGTCGTCCCAATTCCCCATCGCCGACGAGTTCACATACTGGTTGCCGCCGAGCCGGGTGAAGCAATCCGGGAAGGCGACGACGCAGGGTTTCATCGCGCCGGAGCCGATCAGCCGGTCGAGGCGCTCCGGCAGGTTCTCGGAGAAATTCTTCCAATTGGTATGGACCGGCCCACCGGCGGTGAAGCCCACCAGATCGACGAGCAGCGGCAAATTCTTTCCGTCGTGACCGGCGGGCACATAGACGTCGATCAACCGCTCGCTGGGATCGCCGAGCAGATTGCCCTTCAACACTTTGCTGTCGAGCGTCAAACGATGGACGGTGCTGTGGGAGAGTTCGGGACTTTTGCGCATGGCAAGCTCTCAACAATTTAGAGTGTCATCCCCGGCGAGCATCGCAAAGCGATGCGAAGGAAGGGGACCCAGGTACCAGAAGACAGAATTGATCCGATCCTCGCGACCTGTGTTCTGAGTTCTGACTCCTGGGTCCCCTTCCCCTCCCCCGGACAAAGTCCGGGGTCGGCCGGGGATGACACTTTCGATCATATCGCCCGCGTCACATCGGCGAGCCAGTGGCGTGTCTCGTCGTCGAGCTGCGGCGACAGCGTCTCGTAGACCCGGCGGTGATAGGCGTTGAGCCAGTCGCGCTCGGCATCGGTCATCAGCGAAGGATCGATCAGCGCGAGATCGATCGGCGCCAAGGTGATGGTCTCGAAGCTCATGAATTTGCGCTGCGGGTCGCCGCCGGAAATCGGCTTGGCCTCGCTCACCACGATCAGGTTCTCGATGCGGATGCCGTATTCGCCTTCCTTGTAGTAGCCCGGCTCGTTGGAGCAGATCATGCCGGGCATCAGCGATTGGGTGACCGGCCGCTTGGAGATGTTCTGCGGTCCTTCATGCACCGAGAGATAAGAGCCGACGCCGTGGCCTGTGCCGTGGTCGTAGTCGAGACCCGCGTCCCACAGCGGCTTGCGCGCCAGAACGTCGAGCGCGGCGCCCGAGGTGCCCTCGGGAAATATGACGGTCGCCAGCGCGATATGGCCCTTGAGCACACGCGTGAAGCGGTCCTTCATCTCGGCGGTGGGCTCGCCCACGATCATGGTGCGGGTGACGTCGGTGGTGCCGTCGGGATACTGGCCACCGGAATCGATCAGGTAGATCTCGTCGCGATTGATCTTGCGGTTGCTCGAAGTGGTGACGCGATAATGCGGCAGTGCTGCGTGCGGCGCGGCGCCCGAGATGGAGTCGAAGGAGAGATCGGTGAGCGAGCCGGCCTCGCGGCGATAGCCTTCCAAGGCCTCCGCTGCCTCGATCTCGGTCAGGTGTCCTTTCGGCGCCTCGCGCGCCATCCAGGCCAGGAACCGTGTCAGCGCCGCGCCGTCGCGAACATGCGCCTTGCGCGCGCCCTCGATCTCAACCGGGTTCTTGCAGGCCTTGGGCAACTGGCAGGGATCGACGCCGCGCCGCACCCTGGCGCCGGCCTTCTCGAGCCGCGCGAACACCGCGGACGCGGTCCAGGTCGCGTCGGCGACCACGCTCTTGCCGGCAAAGGCATCGAGGGCGCTCTCGAACTCGCCGGGCGCGCGCACCCGCACCGCGTTGCCCAAGTGCTGGCTCAGTTCGCGCGTGATCTTGTCGGGGTCGACGAACCAGTCGACCGAACCGTCGGCGTTGAGGATCGCGCTCGACAGCACGAACGGGGTGTGCGGCGTATCGGCGCCGCGCACATTGAGCAGCCAGCAGATCGAATCCGAGAGGCTGACGATGGCGGCGTCGGCGCCCGATTTGCGGACCTCTTCGCCGATGCGGGTGCGCTTCGATTCCGCGCTCTCGCCGGCGAGGTTGAGGGCGTGGGCGATGGCCTTGTCCTTGGGCGCCGCCGGACGGTCGTGCCAGACAGCGTCGATTGGATTGCCATCGGTCGGCACCAGCACCGCGCCGGCCTTCTCGACGGAGGCCCGCAATGCGTCGGCGCTCGCCTGCGAATGGACCCAGGGATCGAAGCCGATGCGCGCGCCCTTGGGCGCATTGGCTTCCAGCCAGCCATTGGGACCTTCCATCGTGAGGTCGCGCGGCTCGAACTGTGCGGGATCGGTCTGCTGGCGCACCTGAAGGGTATAGCGGCCATCGACGAAGACCGCGGCCTTGTCCTTCAGCACTACGGCAGCGCCCGCCGAGCCGGTGAATGAGGTCAGCCACGCCAGCCGCTCGTTGCACTCGGGGAGGTACTCGCTCTGGTACTCGTCGGAATGCGGCACCACGAAGCCGTCGAGGTTGCGCCTCGCCAGTTCGGCGCGCAACGCCGCCAGTCTCGGCGCGCAGGTCGCGGCGTCGGAACGATCGTCGAAGGTCTGAAAGGGAGCGTTCTTGTCCATGATACGCACTCGCTGGGAAGGGGGATGAACCCTACTGTCCGCGGCCCGGTCTCTCAAGCACCAGCGCCGACCAGACGCCGGCGCGCCGCGCGCGGCGCAGGATCAATCCCTGGCTGCGGTAGAAGCTCAAGACCAGGGCCTCCTGCCAGATGAGCAACCCAGACAGCACCGCGACGCCGCCGGGCGCAAGCGCCCGCGCCATCCCTGGTGCCAGCTGTGTCAGCGGACCGGCCAGGATATTGGCGAGGATGAGATCGAATGGCGCCTTGGCGGCGATGCGCGGATGAGTGAGGCCCTCGGCCGTCACCGCGCGGATCAGGGGCGCGACTTCGTTGGCGGCGGCGTTCTCGCGCGTCACGTCGACCGCCACCGGATCGATGTCGGAGGCGAGCACCGGTCTGCGCCACAGCTTGGCGGCGCCGATCGCGAGCAAGCCCGTGCCGCAGCCGAGATCGAGCACATTGGCGAAACGCCTTTGCCGGGAAAGGTCGCTGAGTACACGCAGGCACAGCGCGGTGGTCTCGTGATGGCCGGTGCCGAAAGCCATCCCAGCCTCGATGCGGATGGGGATGACAGCGGGCGGCACCGCTCCAGCATCGTGCGCGCCATAGACGAAGAAGCGCCCGGCCCGCACCGGCGGCAGGCCTTCCTGACTGAGCTTGATCCAGTCGACATCGGGCAGCAGCGCCACATGCACCGTCCGTCCCGCAAGCTTCTCCAGCAGCGCGCCGTCGGGCATAGCCACATAGAGCGCCTCGATGGTGGCTCGGTCCTCGAACGGCGCCTCGTCGATCAGCAGCGCCTGGGGGCCCGTGCCCAGTTCGAACGCCGCGGCAATGTCGGGCGCCTCGGACTTCGTCGCGTGGGCTGTGGCTTTCCAGAGGGGAGGGTTGGTGTTCAAGCGGCTTTGTGCTTCGGTTCCGGCCGGGTTTAGGGGCAGGTCGCGCGGCGCGCAAGCGGATGCGGCTGGGAGGGAACCATGAAGATCTCGATGGCAGTCTATTCTTTTCTTTCAGCCTTTCTTTTCGCGGCGCCGGCCGTGGCTGCGTCAGCCCATGCGCCGCAAACCGATGCCGAGAAGACGCTCGACAAGATCCTGAGAACGGCGGAAGGCGACGAGCTGATCCTCGACAATGTCCTGCATCGCTTTCCCGTGCCGGCGACAAAGCGGGTGGACTACAGCAAGTGGCTGACGCCTGCGCTGATCGCCAGTCTTCAGGCGGAGCAGAAGCGGCTGCTCGACCAGGATTGCGGCGGCAAATACGTCGAGGGCGACATTTGCGGCATGGACTACAATCCGCTCACCTGCGCGCAGGACACGATGGCCGTTCATGCATACGCGACTCTAAGCGAAAGCGGAGATGCGGTGACGATCACCCGCGCTGCCGTTGCCTATCGCATGACGCACACAGGCCCTGGGTGGCGGCTCGATGGAATCAAATGCAAGGAACTGCAATTCAATTTTCCGTAGGGCTCTTGTTCCTACACCCTCGCCACAAAGGTATCGATTACCTTTTTCTCGCCGGCCTTGTCGAAGTCGACGATGAGCTTGTTGCCTTCGACCTGCGTCACACGGCCATAGCCGAATTTCTGGTGGAAGACGCGGTCGCCGCGCGCGTATTGCGTCGCCGAAGGGTCGCTGGTCTGCACGGCGTAGGCCTGCGCCTCGATCAGCGGCGGGCGGGTGCGCAGGCCGCCCTGCTGCGCGGCGCGGTTGGCCTGGGCGCGGCGCCAGCCCGGGCTGTCATAGGTGGAGGAGAACTCGCGCGCGCCGGCATTGTCGCGGAAACCGACATTGCCGCCGTAAAACCCTTCGTCGACGGACGCCTCGACATGGTCCTGCGGCAGCTCGGTGATGAAGCGCGAGGGCAGCGCGCTCTGCCAACTGCCATGTACGCGACGGTTGGCGGCGAAGGAAATGCGGATGCGTTTCTTGGCGCGCGTCAGGCCGACATAGGCGAGCCGCCGCTCTTCCTCCAGTCCCGCAAGCCCGCTTTCGTCCATGGTGCGCTGTGACGGGAACAAACCCTCTTCCCAGCCGGGCAGGAATACGGTGTCGAATTCGAGGCCCTTCGCCGCGTGCAGCGTCATCAAATTGATGCGGTCGCCGCTTTCGTCCTGCGCGATCTCCATCACCAGCGACACATGCTCCAGGAATGCGGCGAGCGACTCGAACCCCTCCATCGAGCGGACGAATTCCTTCAGGTTGTCGAGCCGTCCGGGCGCTTCCGCCGACTTGTCGGTCCTGAGCATGTCGGTGTAGCCGCTCTCATCCAGCACCATCTCGGCGATCTCGGTGTGCGGCAGGTGCTTGGCGGTCTCGCTCCAGCGCGCGAAATCGATCGAGAGCTGTGCCAGAGCCTTGCGCGCCTTGGGCGGCAACTCGTCGGTGGCGGCGATCTCGGCGGCCGCGGCAAGCAGAGGCAGCTGGCCCGCGCGCGCATATTTGTGCAGCGCCTGCACGCTCGCGTCGCCGATGCCGCGTTTGGGTCTATTGACGATTCTCTCGAAGGCGAGGTCGTCATCGGGCTGGGCGACGAGACGCAGATACGCCAGCGCGTCGCGGATTTCCGCGCGCTCGTAAAATCGCGGACCGCCGATCACGCGATAGGGCAGGCCGAGCGAGATGAACCGGTCCTCGAACTCGCGCATCTGGAACGAGGCGCGCACCAGGATAGCCATCTCGTGGAAGGCGTTGCCCTGACGATGCAGGTCTTCGGCGTCGCTGGCGATGTTGCGCGCTTCCTCCTCGGCATCCCAAACGCCCTGCACCTTGATCTTCTCGCCCGGATCGCCCTCGGTCCACAACGTCTTGCCGAGCCGGCCTTTGTTGGCGGCGATCAGGCCGGATGCGGCGCCGAGGATCGCGGGCGTGGAGCGGTAGTTGCGCTCCAAGCGAATCACCTTGGCGCCGGGGAAATCGCGCTCGAAGCGAAGAATGTTCTCCACCTCCGCGCCGCGCCAGGCATAGATCGACTGGTCGTCGTCGCCGACGACGCAGACATTGCCGTTCGCGCCGCTCAGCAGCTTGAGCCAGAGATATTGGACGACGTTGGTGTCTTGGTACTCGTCGACCAGCATGTACTTGAAGCGCTCGCGGTAGTCGGCGAGGATGTCGGCGTGACCGCGCAAGACGGTAAGCGTATCCAGCAAAAGATCGCCGAAATCGGCCGCGTTGAGCGCCTTCAGGCGTTCCTGGTACTGGCGATAGAATGCCTTGCCCTTGCCGAAAGCGAAGCCGTGGCTCTCGCCCTCGGGCACCTCATCGGGATTGAGCCCGCGGTTCTTCCAGCCGTCGATCATCGCCGCCAGGGTGCGCGCCGGCCACCGCTTCTCGTCGACATTGGCCGCTTCGAGGATTTGCTTCATCAGCCGGATCTGATCGTCGGCGTCGAGGATGGTGAAGTTCGACTTGAGGCCCGCGAGTTCCGCATGCCGCCTGAGCATCCGCGCGCCGATGGAGTGGAAGGTGCCCAGCCACTGCATGCCCTCGACCACGCCGCCAATGAGGCCGCCGATGCGTTCCTTCATCTCGCGCGCGGCCTTGTTGGTGAAGGTCGCGGCCAGGATCTGCCCCGGCCAGGCCCGTCGCGTGGCCAGGATGTGGGCGAGGCGCGTGGTCAGGACGCGCGTCTTGCCGGTGCCGGCGCCGGCCAGCACCAGCACCGGGCCGTCGACGGCCTCCACCGCTTCGCGCTGTTCCTTGTTCAGGCCCGCGAGATAGGACGGCTCACGCGGGGACGCCTGGGCCGGCTCGTCGCCGAACGCCTGATCCAGCGGATCGCGATAGCGCTCACCGCTCATGAGATTCCGTGTTCGAAGGGCATAGCCGCAATGTAAGACCCACAGCAGGGATTGTCATGGGTCACTTCAAATGGCGGATCAGAGGCCAAACTCTTTCAATATCCGCGCGCGATCCCCATCCAGTTCCGGCGCCGGTGGGCGGGTCCTGGGATCGGCGTGGGCGGAGAGCTTGATCGGGTTGCCCTGCATGCGGATGGGGCCGAGATCAGGGTCGTGACACTCCACGATCATGTTGCGCGCCCGGACCTGAGGGTCGGCCATGACATCGGCGACATCGTTCAGGGGGCCGCACGGCACTTCCGCGGCCTGGAGCAGCGCCAGCCATTCGGCCGAAGGCTTGGTGCGCAACACCGCCTCGATCTGCGCGGTCAGGGCATCGACATGGCGAACGCGTTCGGGATTGGTGGCGAAGCGCGGATCGCTTGTCCATTCGGCGCGGCCGAGCACCTCGGCGATGCGCGAGAACAGCGCGTCGTTGCCGGCCGCGAGCGCGATGTGGCCGTCCTTGGTCGCGAACGTCGCGAAGGGCGCGATGGAGGGATGGCGATTGCCGAGCTTGCCCGGGACCTCTCCGCTCGCCACATAGCGCGAGATCGCGTTCTCGAGCACCGCGACCTGGCTGTCCAGCATGGCGACGTCGACCTTCTGGCCACGCCCTGTCTGTTGGCGCTCGTAGAGTGCCGCAGAGATGCCGATTGTCGCAAACAATGCGGCGGTGAGATCGCCGGTCGAGGTCCCAACACGCACCGGGGGCGCGCCTGGATGCCCAGTGAGACTCATCACTCCGCCCATCGCCTGGGCGATCATGTCGTAGGCGGGACGCATGGCGTAGGGTCCGGTGTGGCCGAATCCGGAGACGGCGGCGTAAATGAGCCGTGGGTAGCGTTCTTTCAGCACGTCGTAGCCGTAAGCGAGCTTCTCCATCGTGCCGCCGCGGTAGTTCTCGATCAGCACGTCGGCTTTGCCGAGCAGGGCTTCGAAGATCTGGCGGTCCGCATCGCTTTTCAGATCGAGCGCGATCGATTCTTTGCCGCGGTTGACGCTGATGAAATAACCGGACTTGGTCTTGCCCGATTTTGCGGTGAGATAAGGCCCGTAGTGGCGGCTGTCGTCCCCCTTTCCCGGCGGTTCGATTTTGATCACCCGCGCGCCAAGCTCCGCCAACAGCAGCGCGCAATATGGCCCCGCCAGTACGCGCGTCAGGTCGACGACGAGAAGGCCGTAGAATGGGCCGGATGAGATCGGCATGGGAATCCTTGACCTGCGTCCACTTTCTCCAACGGAAGGTGGACCAACGCACTATTTACTCTTGTCGTTCTCCAGCTTGTGCGCATCCACGCCGCGCCGGACTTCTTCCGCCGCGGATTTCGCCAGATCGCGCTCGGCTTTCGCCACTCCGTGCTTGATGCGATTGGCCTCGGCGGCGCGGCCTTTTTCGTCGCGCGCCTTGGCCTTTCGCACCCGCCGCAGATTGACGATCTCGGCCATCAGCTCTGCATCATCTTCGCATAGCCGGGCCTGTCCGTGATCCGCGCGACATAGTCCTTGAACACCGGTGTTTCCTTGCACATCTTGAACAGGATCATGAAGTTCAAGCCGCCGCCCAGCATGATGTCGAGGGCGGAGAATTCGTTCCCCAGGAAATATTTGTTCTTGGCGAGATGCGCGTTCAGCACGTCCTCGACTTCCTCCGGAGGGGCCCAACCCATCGCGCCATAGACGTGCTGGATGTTGAACCGCCGCTCCATGAAGGCAGGCTCCATGACGCCGGGGCGGTAGGCGAGCCAGGAAAGATATTCGCCGCGCTTGGCCTCGCCAACCGCCGGACCCATCTTCACCTTGCGGTATTTGTCGGTGAGATAAAGTGCGATCGCGCTCGATTCGAACAGCGTCTCGTCGCCGTCCTTGAGCGCGGGCACCTTGCCGTGAGGATGCGGATTGGACGAATCGCGCTCGCCTTTGCCGTCGGCGCTGCGGATCGAGGCCACGACATGGGTTTCATAAGGAACTTGAAGTTCCTCGAGCAACCACACGATGCTGCCCGAGCGGGTCTGAGGGCGGTGATAGAGCGTGATCATGTCCGGAAATCTCCGTTGGCTTCGATTCAAACCTACTGCCACGCTGTTGACAGCATTGTGTCAGCAGCGGGCGAGGCTAAGGCCGTCGCGCGGCCGCTTCAAGCGCGGCAAGCCTGAGTGCGCTGGCCAGCGGCCGGCTCCCGCGCCTCTTGTCGATGTCCGAAACATGGGCGGCAAGGCTCTTGTTGGCGCGCCGCGCCTCAGCTTCGATGATCGCCCAGAACTCCTCCTCCAGCGCCGCGCTGGTGCGATGACCGCAGAGAGAAAAGGAACGCTTTTTCAGGCCCATCGTCTTATTCTAGCCAAATGTCTCTCTTAGCCAATTCGCGATGAGAATGATCGAGCGTTCGTCGGCCGTACTCGCCGTGTTGATAAGCGCGCACACAGCGGCACATGCGGCTCGTCCGGTCCTGACCCCGGACGGTATCGGGCCAATTCGCATTGGCATGACACTGCAGCAGGTCCAGAAGGCGGTCGGCGGGACCATCAATTTACATGATGATGCATCAGATGATCAAAATGTATGTGCCGAGACCGATGTGCCCGGTTGGCCCAATGTCAGTCTCCTGCTGGAAAATTTGCGTGTGACTGTTATTTCCATAGGCAAGCCGTATCGCACCCGCGACGGGGTTGGAATTGGATGGACCGAACCAGTGCTCAAGCAAATTTTCGGATCGCACGCAGTCTTCGGCCCGCGACCCTACTTCGAGGATGACCCTCATGCTCACAACGTCATTGTTAAGGTCAGCAAGAATCGGGAGTTCTTGTTTCAAACGAAGGACTCTAAAATCGAAAGCATCAGTTTGGGCGAGCTTCCTTCAGTTGAGTATTGGGAGGGTTGCGCCTGATCGTCATTTCGGATGGATCATGTCTTCCGGCCGCACCAGGCGGTCGAAGTCTTGGGCGGTCACGAGGCCGGACTTCAGCGCCTCTTCGCGCAAAGTCGTGCCGTTCGTGTGCGCACTCTTGGCGATCTTGGCCGCGGCGTCGTAGCCGATCTTGGGCGCGAGCGCGGTCACCAACATCAGCGAGCGCTCAACTCCGGCCTTGATGTTGTCGCGGCGCGCCTCGATGCCCACGACGCAGTGATCGGTGAAACTCATGGCCGCATCCGACATCAGCCGCACGCTTTGAAGGAAGTTGTACGCCATCACCGGGTTGTAGACGTTGAGCTCGAAATGGCCCTGGCTGTCGGCGAAGGTGAGCGCGGCATGATTGCCGAAGATCTGCACGCACACCTGGGTCAGCGCCTCGCACTGAGTGGGATTGACCTTGCCCGGCATGATCGAAGAGCCTGGCTCGTTCTCCGGCAGCGCAAGTTCGCCAAGGCCGGAGCGCGGCCCCGACGCCAGGAAACGGATGTCGTTGGCAATCTTGAACAATGACGCGGCGACCGTATTGATCGCGCCATGGCTGAACACCATCGCGTCATGCGCCGCCAACGCCTCGAACTTGTTGGGGGCGGAGGCGAAGGCCAGTCCGGTGATCGCGGCGATGCGCTTTGCGACCGCCTCCGCGAAGCCCTTGGGCGCGTTCAAGCCCGTGCCCACCGCGGTGCCGCCCTGGGCAAGTTGCATCAGCTTGGGCAACGTCTGCTCGATGCGCTCGATGCCGTTGGCCACCTGCGCGACATAGCCCGAGAACTCCTGCCCCAGCGTCAAGGGGGTCGCGTCCTGCGTGTGCGTGCGGCCGATCTTGATGATGTCCTTGAATTCGTCCTGCTTCTTCTGGAGCGCACCGCCCAGGTGCTCCAGCGCGGGAAGAAGATCGTGAACGATCTGCTCCGCCGCGGCGATATGCATCGCGGTCGGGTAGGTATCGTTCGACGACTGGCTCATGTTGACGTGGTCGTTGGGATGAACCGGCTTTTTGGAGCCCATCACGCCGCCCAGCATCTCGATGGCGCGGTTCGAGATCACCTCGTTGGCGTTCATGTTCGACTGGGTGCCCGAGCCGGTCTGCCACACCGCCAGCGGAAAATGTTCGTTCAGCTTTCCGTCGATCACTTCCTGCGCGGCGGCGACGATGGCATTCCCGATCTTCTCATCGAGCAGGCCCATCGCCATGTTGGTCTCGGCGGCGGCGCGCTTGACAATTCCCAGTGCGCGGACGATGGCGAGCGGCTGCTTCTCCCAGCCTATCTTGAAATTCCCCTTGCTGCGCTCGGCCTGCGCGCCCCAATAGCGGTCGGCTCGAACCTCGATGGGTCCGAAGCTGTCGGTCTCGGTGCGGGTGGCTGATTCAGCAGTCATTGGAATGCCCAGCGAGTCTATTTTTTGCGGAATTTGTCCAGGCTGACCACTTCGCCGGCCGCTGCGGATACGTCGGCAGAGTTTTCGGCTTTGGCGGCGCCCGCTTCGGATCCGGCTGAGGGCAGGCCTGCCGGCGCGGATTTGGCGTCGCCTTCCGATCTCTGGAATTGCAGCCCGAACTGCACGCCCGGATCGAAGAAAGCGGTCAGCGCCTCATAAGGTATGACCAGCGTCGCGGGCAGCTTTTGGAAGCTCAGCGTCACCTCGAAATGGCGTTCCTCGACCTTCAGTCCCCAGAACACCTTCTGCAGCACGACGGTCATCTCGTCGGGATATTGCGTGCGCAGGAAATCGGGAATTTCGACGCCCGGAAAGCCCGTCTTGAAGGTAAGGAAAAAGTGATGCTGGCCGACAAGGCCCTGCTTCTCTGTCCGCTTGAGGACATCGCGCACCACGCCGCGCAGCGCCGCGTCCATCAGGACCTGATAATTGAGATAATCCTTGGCCATCGCCATCTACATCCGAGGCGCGAAGACTAAGCGCGCTGCCAAGCGAGTCAATGCTTGCGCCGGCCAGGTGGGTTTGGCATGGAACCGCATGGCGTCCGTCCTTCCGCTTCACAACGACACCCGCGTCAGGCCGGCGGCGCCTTTTCCGCACAACCGCAAGCTCTCGACCTTGGGGGTCCTGCGCGAAATGAGCCGCAATCCTGTCGCGGCTTTCGGTACCGGCGCCTACACCCTGCCTTACGCCTATGCGCGCACATGGGTTCAGGACTTCCTGATGGTCAATGACCCGGAGGGCGTCAAGCATGTGCTGCTCGACAACTGGAGCAACTACGCCAAGAGCATCCAGTTCCAAAGGCTGACGCGGCCGGCGCTGGGCAATGGATTGGTCAATGCGGAAGGCGCGAGTTGGCGTTTCCAGCGACGGGTCGCCGCGCCGATGTTCCAGCCGCGCCACTTGGCGGCGTTCGCGCCGGTGATGACCGAGGCCGCGGACGAGACACTCGCGGCGTGGTCGGCCCTTCCTGACGGATCGGAGATCGATGCGGCGGAGGCAATGATGCATCTGACCTATGAGATCATCTCGCGCACGCTGTTCTCGCGCGGCGTCGCCATGAACTTTGGCAAGATGGCAAGTGCGCTGGCGCTGTATCTGGAAACCCAAGGCCGGGTCAGCGTGCTTCGCACCATCGGCTTGCCGTCGTGGATTCCTACCTGGGACGATCTCAGGGCCCGCGCACCGCTCGCTTATTTCCGCAAGGAGCTGTCCCAGCTGGTCGCCGCCCGCCGTCGTCAGCTCGATGCGTCGCCGGCCGATGCGCCGCACGATTTCCTCACCCTGCTGCTCTCGACCCGCGATCCGGAAGGCGGCGCGCTGTTCGGCGAGGCGGAGGTGTTCGACAACGTGATGACCTTCGTTTTTGCCGGCCACGAGACCACCGCCAATGCACTGGCCTGGACGCTTTATCTGCTGGCGCTCCATCCGCAATGGGATGTGCGCCTCGCGGAGGAAGTGCACAACGAGAGCGAAGTCGAGAGGCTGGTGCTGACCCGCATGGTGCTGGAAGAATCCCTGCGACTCTATCCCCCGGCGCCCATCATCAGCCGCGACTCCATTGGGCCCGATACGGTGGGCGGAATCGAGATCCGCGCCAACACCTCGGTGATGATCTCGCCCTGGGTCCTGCACCGCCATCGCCTGTTGTGGAACGAACCCGATTATTTCGATCCCGATCGTTTTGGGCCCGGCAGGCGCGAGAGCATTCATCGTTTCGCCTACCTTCCGTTCGGCGCGGGCCCGCGCGTCTGCATCGGCATGGGCTTTTCGCTGCAGGAGGCCACGATCATCCTGTCCGCGATCCTCAGGCAGTTCCGGCTGGAGCTGCTACCGGGACAGGCGATCGAACCTCAGGCGCGGCTGACCCTCAGGCCGCGCCACGGCATCCGGATGCGGGTGCATCGGCGCTAACACCTTCGCGCCGGACTATCCTTGGGGCTAGACGAGTTCTGCCAGGGCCTCCGGCGTCCAGGGCTTGAGCCGATCGAATTCGCCGTCGCGGACTTTTTTCGCCCAGTCGGGATTGGCGATTAACGCACGGCCAACTGCGATCAGGTCGAAATCGCCGCGCGACATCATCTCGAGCAACCGATCGATACCCGCGGTCTCGGCGCCTGCTTGGCGATAGGCGGTGATGAAATCCGCGTTGAGACTCACCGAACCGACGCTGATCGTGGGCTTGCCGGAAAGCTTCTTGGTCCAACCAGCAAGGTTCAGATCCGATCCGGTCTCGGGGAATTCCGGTTCCCAGAACCGCCGCGTCGAGCAATGGAAGATGTCGACGCCCGCGTCGACCATCGGCCTGAGGAACCGTTCCAGTTCCGCCGGCGTGGCGGCAAGCTTGGCCGCGAAATCCTGCTGCTTCCATTGCGAGAAGCGCAAGAGCAACGGGAAGTCGTCGCCGACGATTTTGCGCACCGCGCGTACGATCTCGACCGCGAAGGTGGTGCGCTGTTCGAGGTTTCCGCCGTAGCGGTCGCTGCGTTGATTGGTGCCCTCCCAGAAAAACTCGTCGATGATGTAACCGTGGGCGCCATGCAGCTCCACGCCGTCGAAGCCGAGTTCTTTGGCGTAACCCGCGCTCTTCGCGAACCCGGCGATGACGTCGGCGATCTCGCTGTCCGACATCGGCTCGGCCACCTGCTTTCCCGGCCGCGACAGTCCCGACGGCCCCATGCTCTTGGCGTCCGGATAGGGACCGCTGCCCGCGTGGCGCACGATACCCTGATGCCAGAGCTGCGGCATGATGTGGCCGCCCGCCGCTTTCACCTCTTTCAGCACCTTCGTCCAGCCCTTGAGCGCGGCCTCTCCGAAGAATGCCGGCACGTTCACGTCGTTGGAGGCCGAACGGTGCTCCGGCGACGTACCTTCGGTGAGGATGAGGCCGACGCCGCCTTCGGCGCGGCGGCGGTAGTAGTCGGCAACCGCCTGGTTGGGAACCTGTCCGGGTGATTTCGAGCGCGTCATGGGTGCCATGACGATGCGGTTGGGCAGTTCAAGACCCTTGAGCCGGAACGGCCGGAAGAGTACCTCCGTTGCAGACATGGTGACCTCAAGTTCGAATGGCGATGCCGCCGACGCAAGCATGCGGCGCCCCGCGCTGACAAGTTCCGCACCGTCAAGCTCCGTCCCCGCGGTGACCCCGCCCGGCGAACCTCTCTCGGAAGCCGAGCTTGCCGATTTCGAGCGGCCGACCTCCGCGCTGGCGCTGCTCAACGTATTTCGCCATCGCAATTACCGGCTGTTCTTTTCCGGACAGCTGGTATCGCTGATGGGCACATGGATGCAGTCGGTGGCGCAGGGGTGGCTGGTCTACAGCCTCACCCATTCGGCGTTGCTGCTGGGCTTCACCTCGTTCTGCGCGCAGGTGACGGTGTTCTTCATCGCGCCGTTCGGCGGGGTGATCGCCGACCGCGTGGACCGAAGGCGCATGCTGATCTGGACGCAGAGTCTTTCCATGTTGCAGGCGGCGCTGCTCGCCGTCTTGACGCTCATCCATCTCGTGCACGTCTGGGAGATCGTCGCGCTCGCCTTCGGGCTGGGCTTCATCAACGCCTTCGACATTCCCTCGCGCCAGGCGATGACCTTGGACATGGTCGGGCGCGAGGATCTGCGCCATGCCATCGCGCTCAACTCCATGATGTTCAACCTCGCACGGGTGATCGGGCCTTCGATCGCCGGTGCCTTGATCGTGGTGGTGGGAGAGGGTGTCTGCTTCGCGCTCAATGCCGCGTCCTTCGCGGCGGTGCTGACCAGCCTGCTGCTGATGCGCATCGCCCAGCGGCCACCGCGCGTGAACGACCACGCGCTTCGCGAGATCGCAGATGGATATCGCTATTCGCTCGACAATGCGCGCATCCGCAGTGCCTTGATTCTGGTCGCGGTGTCATCCTGTTTCGGAGCGGCGTATCTGTCGTTGCTGCCGGCCTTCGCCCGCGATCTCCTGCACGGCGAGGCGACGAGTTACGGGACCTTGATGACGGCGGTCGGTTGCGGCGCCCTGATCGGTGCCTACAGCCTGAGCCGCATCCATGAGCGCTGGCTGACGCTGGCGCCGATCCTCGCGTCCGGCTGTTTCGGAATGGGCTTGATCGCGTTTTCGCATTCCCATTCGCTCTTTGTCAGCGCGTTGCTGCTGTTGCCGACGGCGTGCAGCCTGATGATCCTCGGAGGCACGACCAACACCCAGATTCAGCTTGCCGCCGCCGAAGACATGCGCGGGCGCGTGATTTCGCACTATACCCAGTGCTTCCTCGGGATGATGCCATGGGGCTCGCTGCTCTTGGGCGCGATCGCACATCGCATCGGCGTCGCCAATGCGGTCACAATCGGAGGTGCGGTGGTGACCGTGGCCGCGGCAGCCGCTTGGCTGAGCGGCCCCGCTAGACGGGGAGCGGCTCGCTTCGCTTGATCCAGCGATAGACGATCGACGACGACAGCGACATCACGGTGGGAAGACCCAGAAGCTTGCGCAGCGTGAGTTCTGACAGTGCGTCGATATCGGCGACGGCGATCTCGAGAAGAAAATCGTGGCTCCCCGATATCGCGGCGCAGGTGAGCACTTCGGGCTCCTTGGCGATCGCATCGAGAAAAAGCTCGCGGTCGGTCTCCGTGCGCTGGTTGGTGGCCACCATGACAATCGCCGAGATCGGTAGATTCACTTTTCGCTGGTCCACCACCGCGCGATAACCAGTGATCACACCGGCCTCCTCGAGCTGGCGGATGCGCCGCAGACACGAGGATTCGGCCATGCCCGTGCGTCGCGCCAACTCGGAGACCGAAATGCGGCCCTCGCGCTGCAGGAGGCGTAGGATTCGTCGGTCCGCGTCGGGAAAGGTCATCGAAATCCACCTCGTTGTTGCTGCATTGTGGAGGATTCCGCCAATTCTGTCGAGAAACATGACAAAAAACGCAGAATCTGCGCCTCCCGCCGTGTTATGCAAGTGCGGTAACAACCGGGAAAGATTCCATGACCAGATCGGCCCTTCTGATATCCACCGCCGTCGGACTGACGCTTGGCGCCAGCCAGCCCGGCTTCGCCCTCAAGGCCGCTGCCGGTCATCCGCATCTCACCGGCGCGTTCCTCAAGAAGGTCCATAACGCGCAGCATTTGCCCAATGCGCCCGGCAAGCCCACGCGGAACACCGGTCCGAGGCACAGCAGCGGCCTGAAATTGGCCTCGACCTACCTGTTCGCGAGCGATACCACGACAACCTTGTTCGGAGGCTTCGCACTGACGTCCGAGACAAGCATCCCGTGCAAGACGGCCTGCACGATCGAAGTTCAAGGTCTGCTGCAGTTCTCCGCGTATTATTCCTACAACCAGTTCGGGGTATGCCCGCTGGTCGACGGCTATTTCACCTACAACTCGTGCATCTTCGAAAACCTCCCCTCCGGTTCAGGTTTCACCCCGGTGCCCGTGCTGGCAAGCCAAGCGGTGAATTCGGGATCCCATCTGGCTGCCGTGTATGTCTACACCTTCGCCCCGGCCTATCTCGGGCCGATGCAGATGGATTACCACGTGTACAAGTAGGCGAGTCGAAGCGCCCGGGCCGAGCCGGACCAGCGATCTGCAGCTACCGCCCGGGCGCGCCGGACAGCACTTCCTTGACCTTGGCGGCCAACTGCTTGAGGCCGAAAGGTTTGGGCAGGAAGTGCAGCTCTTCGGCCTTCTCATCGTTGCGGCGGAAGGTCTCCTCGGCATAGCCCGACATGAAGATGACGGCCATCTGCGGCCGCAGTCGCTTGACTGCGCGAACCAGCGTCGGTCCATCCATGTTCGGCATCACCACGTCGGTGACCAACAGATCGATCGTCCCTTTCTGGCCGCGCACGATGTCGAGCGCTTCCTCGCCGCCGGACGCCTCGAGCACGTTGTAGCCGCGCATGCGCAGCGCCCGCGCCGCAAAGCTGCGCACCGCCTCTTCGTCCTCGACCAGCAGGATCGTGTCCTGCCCCGTGACATCGCGCGGAACGCTCCTCTCGGGCTCGGCGACCGGCAGCGGGTGGGTCTCCGGCCGGAATCGCGGCAGGAAGATCGCGAAGGTCGTTCCCCGGCCGACCTCGCTGTCCACGGTGATGAACCCGCCGGTCTGCTTGATGATCCCATAGACCGTGGCGAGCCCAAGCCCCGTTCCCTGTCCTACCGGTTTGGTGGTGAAGAAGGGATCGAAGATCTTGCCCTGATGCTCCTGCGCGATGCCCATGCCCGTATCGGCTACCTCGATGCGGACATAGTCGCCCGCGGGCATGATGGCGCTGCCTAGCGCCAGCGGTGCGGCGACCGTTTCGTTCGCGGTGCGGATAGTGACCGTGCCGCCTTTGGGCATCGCATCGCGGGCATTGACGACGAGGTTGATGATCGCATTGGAGATCTGCACCTCGTCGGCATGCACCGGCCAGAGATCCGTTCCATGATCGAGCTCGAGCTCCACCCCTTCGCGCAAGAGCCGCTTGAGCATCACCGCCAGCTCGCTTACCACGTCGCGCACGCCGAGAACTTTGGGCTGAAGCGTCTGCTTTCGGGAAAACGCGAGGAGCTGACCCACCAGGGTTGCCGCGCGCAACGCGTTCTGATGGATTTCGTTGATTTCCTTGAACGACGGGTCGCCGGCAGGATGTCGCATCAAGAGAAATTCGCTGTTGCCGATGATCACGGTGAGGAGGTTGTTGAAATCGTGTGCCACTCCGCCTGCGAGCTGCCCCACCGCCTGCATCTTCTGCGACTGGGCGAACTTGGTCTCCAGCGCCTTCTGTTCCGACACATCCAGCAGATAGAGTACAACGCGGCCATCATTGAGCGGGTGAACGAACAGTTCCGCGATCCGTTCGCGCTCCTGCAGAGGTTTGATTTCCGTGGTCGAACTTCCGCTCCCGGCAAGGAGTTCGCCCACTGCGTTGCGCTCGGCGGCATCGACGAGATCGAGCAGCTTCGCGCCCGCGAGCGACGGGCGTCCAAAGAACTCTGCGAAGGCGGCATTGGCTTCGGCGATGACACCCTTGCCGTCGGAGAGCGCAAGGCCCATGGGCGCGTCGCGGAACACCGCGCTGATGCCCAAGGGGACAGCGGCAGATACCGGCTCGGTGATCGCCGCATTGCGCATGCCCGCCAGACGCGGCGTGAACCACCATGCCGTCTCGCCGCCGGTGAGCGGACGCACCGCCGCCACGATCTCGAGTCCGGGTGCCACCTGAAAGGATTCCTCGCGCAGCTGCCGTTCGGCGGCGCTACGGGTCAGACGATAGAGCACGGCGGATGACGGCTCGCCGGCCAGAGCCAGCTCCGGGGGCGGCGGGGCTTCGCCATCGGCGGCGCCTGCCATCCGGCGATAGACAGGGTTGCAGTCGAGCACCGCGCCGTCCGCGCCGGTGATCGCCCAGGCGATATTGGCGCGCGCCGCCGCCTCGGCGACGCGCTGGGCGTCGGCCGCCGCCAACGTGGCCTTCGGCCATACCGCATACAGCACCAGACAGCCGACCGCCCCGATGCCGGCGACGAGCACCAGTCCTTCCCAGCCGGCGCTGGCCGGCATCGCGAAAGCGAGCGCGGCGGCGATCAGGGTGAGCACGCAAAAGCCCAGCGCCGCCCAGCGCCACAAGCCTGGAGCAAAACCCATCGAGCCGGCCGCGAGCCCACGCGTCGCCATCATGGGCGCAGTCTAGCCCACGATTCGCGGGTTCGTCCGCATATTCCCATTGAGTTTCATCACGTAGCCGATGATCTGGGCGACTGCTTTGTAGTGTTCCGGCGGGATCGGCTGGTCGACCTCGATCGCACCGTGCAGGGCGCGGGCGAGGGGTGGGTTCTCGACCACCGGAACCCCGTGCTCCTCAGCGACGGCGCGGATCCGCAGCGCCAAGGCGTCCACCCCCTTGGCGACGCAGATGGGCGCGGCCGTCTTTCCCGACTCATATTGCAGCGCCACGGCAAAATGGGTCGGGTTGGCAATCACGACCGTGGCCTGCGGAACCGCGGCAATCATGCGCCGGCGCGAGCGCTCCTGGCGCAGCTGGCGGATCTTTGCTTTGACCGTGGGATCGCCTTCCGTCTGGCGGAACTCCTCTTTAATCTCCTGTTTGGACATGCGGTTGCGCTGGATGAAGCGCAAACGCTGGAGCCAGTAATCGGCGACGGCAATCACCGCCAGCGCCGCCAGGGTGGCGATCAAGACCTTGAACAGCAGCGCACTCATGTCGCTGGCGATGCCGAGCGGCGTTTGTGAGAGTGCGCTTTCGAACTTGCCGCGCTCGGGCCAGACCTGGGTCCAGATGGCCGCTCCGACGATGGCGATCTTGAAGAGGCCCTTAGCCAGCGTGGTGAGACCCTCCATGCCGAACATGCGTTTGAAGCCGGCGCCGAGAGAGAGCTTGGAGAGGTCCGGCTTGATGCGCTCGAAGGTGAAAACCGGTGGGTGCTGGATGAGATTGCCGCCAAGCCCGGCCAGCACCAGGGTCGCGAACAGCGGTCCCAGGATCAGCAGCAGCCTCCCCAGCAGACCATGCGCCATCGCCTCCAGGGCGCTACCCGACAGATCCATCTGCTCCGGCTGCTCGAGGAAAGCGCGCATCGTGGCGGCGAGCTGCAGCGCGATCGAATGACCGAATATCGCGATCGCGATCGTGCCGGCGCCGAGCACCACGAGCGTGGACAGCTCCGCGCTCTTGACGACGTCGCCATGTTCCCGCGCTTCGGCGAGTCGCTTCTGGGTCGGCTCTTCGGTTTGTGTGGAGCGATCCTTTTCCTCGGCCATCTAGAGGAACGTCCCCATCGCACCTTGGTAATAGGACAGGAACACCGTCAGCATCGCGCCCAACACCAGCACCATCAGCAGGAACCCAACGAGGATGTTCAGCGGCATGGCGACGAAATAGATCTGCAGCTGCGGCATCATGCGCGCCAGCACGCCGATTCCGACCGATAGCGCAAACCCCAGGACGAGGAACGGTGCTGCCAGCTGGAAACCCAGCGCGAACGCGCCGCTGGTGAGGCGGATTGCCAGTTCCGCCATGTCCCCAGTGGGCAGCGAAGCACCGGGACCGATCAGTCTGTAGGAGCCCGCCACCGCGCCGATCGCCAGATGATGCATGTCGGTCGCGAAGATCATCACCACGCCGAGCAGGGAGAGGAAATTGCTCACCACCGCGCTTTGCTCGCCTTGGCTGGTGGGATCGACCGTCTGCGCATAGGCGAGACCAGTTTGGGTCGCGATTAGAGTGCCGGCAACCTGAAGCGCGCTCATGATGATGCGCGCCGCAGCGCCGATCAGAACGCCGGCGGTGATCTCCTCGCCGATCAGGATGCCGAGCGCCAGCACATTCGCAGGCTCGCCCTGGGCATACTGCGACGCGACGGTGGGTGTCAGGCAGAGCGAGATGGCCAGTGCAAGCACCAACCGCACCATCGGCGGCACGCCCGCCTCGCCGATGGCGGGCAGCATCATCACCATCGCGCCGGTGCGCGCAAAGACGAGCAGCGCTACCAGGATCTCGCCGGAGAGCGCGGGCAGATGGATGTGCATCGGCTAATACGCCGCGATGCGGCGCGCGATCTCGACCATCAACCCGTTCATCGCCGCCCCTGCGAAGGGCAGCGCGATTAGAAGGACGATGAAGATCGCGATGATCTTCGGGACGAAGACGAGCGTCATTTCCTGGATTTGCGTGAGCGCCTGAAGCAGGCCGATGCCCAGACCCACGATCAGCGCGGTGAGCATTGCAGGCGTCGCCACTTCGAGCAGCACATAGATGGCGCCGCGCGCGAAGTCGAGGGAGTCGGCGGGGGTCATCGTTTCGCCCTAGATCGGCATGTTCATGATGGACTGATAGGCCTGCACCACCTTGTCGCGAACGGCCACGACGGTATCGAGCGTGAGTTCGGCAGAATTCACCGCGTTGACGACGTCGACGATGTTGGCCTGGCCGGCGGCTTGCGCAGTGGCCATTTGCTCGCCGGCCTTCATCGTGCCGACGCTGTCCTTGAGCGCCTGATTCAAGAAGTCGCCGAAGCCACCTGTGCCCGATGCGGCGGTGGAGCTCGCGGCAGCGGCGCCGCTCCCCAATCCGGCGACGGATTGATAGGCAGCTGCGGCTGCGGCGGGAAGAACGCTCATGATCTAGTCTCCTAGCGTCTCAGCAGATCGACGGTGCGCGCGAGCATCGATTTCGTCGCGTCCATGACGGTGAGATCGGCTTCGTAGGAACGCTGGGCCTCGCGCATGTCCATGATCTCGACGAGCGAATTGACGTTGGGTAGCTTCACATAGCCGGTCTTGTCCGCCGCCGGGTTGCCGGGATCGTATTGTTTGCGGAACTCCGTCATGTCCGGCTGCGGCATCGCAGGCTTGACGACGGTCGCACCGAGTTCGCGGTCGAACTCGCTCGTCACGGTCGCGATCTTGCGGCGGTAGGGTTCGGCACCGGGTGCAGCCGCGGTCGAGTTGGCATTGGCAATGTTCTGGGCGATGACGCGCATGCGGTCGGATTGTGCCCGCATGCCCGACGCCGCGATGATCATGGACGTGGCGAAATCCATCGTTGTTCTCCTAGCTCGATTTGCCGAGCGCTGTGCGCATCAGCTGCATCGTCTTGGCGTAAAGGTTGGTCGCCGCTTGGAACTGGGCCTGGGTGTCCGAGATCTTGATCATCTCCTGTTCGAGCGAGACAGAGTTGCCGTTTGGGTTTGATTCGAAGTCGCCGGTTTCCTGAGCCTGGAAATCCGAGCTGGCCGGAGTGATGGCGATGTGGCGAGGATCTGTGAGCGTGAGCCCGCCTTGCGCCAGCGATTTTGTCTTGCCGAGCAAGCTTTCGAAATCCAGCGGCTTCAGGTCGCGCGCGGAATAGTTTGGCGTATCCGCATTGGCGACGTTCTGGGAGAGAACCTGCTGGCGCGCCTCGAGCCAGCGCATGCGATCCTTGAGCATCGAGAGCAGGGGCACGTCGGGGAGGTTCACTTTCGTCTCCGGTGACGGTTCGTTAGCCTTAAGATCGCGATGCTGCGCGCGAACGATTAAGCCACGCTTAACGCCATGGCGCTTTCTGCCGGGCAATTTCTTCCACCATTTAACCCGCGATTAAGGTTGACTGCGTTTGGATGGGCGCATGGAACTCATCGACATCGGCCGCTATTTCGCAGCGCTGCTCATCGTCCTGGCGCTGGTCGGCTTCGCCGGCCTGGCGCTGCGGCGCTTCGGCATGCCGGGCATCGTCAGGCCGCAAGCGATGCGCCGCCTGCAGGTGGTCGAGAGCTTGGTGGTCGGTCCGCGCCAAAGGCTTCTGCTGCTGCGCCGCGACGGGGTCGAACATCTGGTGATGAGCGGACCGGAAGGCATCGCGACGATCGAATGCGGAATCGAGGCGCCAGCGCAGTCGCCTGCGATCGTGCAGGTCCGTGAGGCGCACGCATGAAGAAGCTGGCGCTCGTCGCCGCGGCGCTGACGTTGGCGCTGTTCGTGCCGGAGGCCGCTTGCGCTGCGGCAGCCGCGCCGGCGGCGGGATCCGGCCTCTCGATCGATTTCAGCGGCAGCGGGCTCTTCACTGACCGGTTGATGCAGATCATCGCACTGATCACGGTGCTAAGCATCGCGCCGTCCATTCTCATCATGATGACGAGCTTCGTGCGCATCGTCGTGGTATTGTCGCTTCTGCGCACGGCGATGGGGCTGCAACAAAGTCCGCCGAACAGTGTGATCGTCAGCTTGGCGTTGTTCCTCACCCTCTTCGTGATGACGCCGGCGCTCAAGGACGCCTATAACCAGGGCATCGTCCCGCTCACCAACAACCAGATCACCACCGCACAGGCCTTCGACCGCACGACCGCGCCACTCAAGAAATTCATGGCGGCGCATGTGCGTCAGAGCGATCTCAAGCTCTTTCTCGACATGAGCCACACCAAGGCGCCCGCCGCTCCGGAGCAGATCGCGCTTACCACCCTGGCCCCGGCCTTCATGCTCTCGGAGCTCAAGCGAGCCTTCGAGATCGGATTCTTGATCTTCGTGCCCTTCCTCATCATCGACATGGCGGTGGCTTCGATCCTGATGTCGATGGGCATGATGATGCTGCCGCCCGTGATCATCTCGCTCCCATTCAAGCTGATCTTCTTCGTCTTGGTCGACGGCTGGCGGCTTGTTTCCGGATCGCTTGTGGAGTCCTATCTCCATTCCCCGCCGCCTGGCTGACGACGGTCGGCGAGACCGCGCTACTCGGCTGCGGCCTTGGCCGCCATGCGCGAACGGTGGAACGGCCGGTCGCCAAGGATGGTCGCGCGGTGCATCACCCGTCGCGCCGGAAGGTAATCGTTCACCGCGTAATGCTGGGTGATGCGGTTGTCCCAGAAGGCGACGGCATTCTTCTTCCAGCGCCAGCGCACCTGGAATTCCGGCTTCTGCACATGCGCGAACAGCATGGCGAGCAGCGCCTCGCTCTCGTTGCGCCGCAGGCCCTTGATGCGCGCGGTGAAGCCGTAATTGACGAACAGCGCGTCGGCGCCGGTTTCCGGATGCGTGCGGATGACCGGATGGACCACGGGCGGATGCTCCTCGACGGCCCTCGAATATTTCAGTTCGCCGGCCGCCTGGGCGACGGTCAGCTTGGCCGGAAAGCCGCGCGCGAAGTCGTGCACCGCGTCGAGACCCGAAAGGAATTCGCGCATCGGTTTCGACAGCGCCTCATAGGCGGCCTGCATGTTCGCCCAGCACGTGTCGCCGCCGATCTCGGGCAATTGCTTCGCGTACAGAACCGCGCCCAGCGGCGGCGTCGCGATGAACGTCACATCGGTGTGCCAAGCATCGTTGTCGGTCGGGTTGCCGGCGTGATTGTCGAGCACAAACATCTCGGGCGCTTCGGGTACACCGGGATAAAGCGGATGGGTATGGAGCGGTCCGAAGCGCGCCGCAAAATCGCGCTGTTGGGTCGGCGTCAGGTTCTGGTCTTCGAAGAAGATCACCTTGTGCGTCAGCAGGGCCGCACGGATGGCGGCCACAATCTCTTCGTCCAGCGTCTGCGAGAGATCGACATCGCCGATCACGGCGCCGATGGCAGGTGTGAGCGGCTGGACGGCGATCCGGGTCATGTGGTCCTCATGGTCGCATTGAAGCCGAAGCCGTGCGGCAGGGCCAGCGAATAGCCCGGTCGAAACTGCTGCACTGCAATAACAATGGCCCGCATAGGCGCTGGCAATCGCCCTTTCAAGAGTCGCAGAGGGGGGTATGCACAGAAGGCTTCTCTGTCAGACCGTTGAAAACACACACTATTTTCCAACCTCTGATTCTGAAGGCCGAAAAAATTCGGCAAGTCGGTTCTTGGCAAACCAGGAAGGTGACCTTATTGTTCTGAATACGAAACGTTAAAGGATTTATTCACATGACCAGTATCCGCTCTCTCCTGATCGCCTCCGCCGCTCTCGCGCTGAGCGCCGCCTCGGTTCAGGCCGCGGCCGCCCCGGGCGCCTACAAGCTCGCCGGCGCAGGCGCTTCCTGCACGATCACGCTTGCCGCCGACGGCACTGCCGCCGCCAACGATTGCGCCCAGGCCAGCGGCGTCGCCCGCTGGCAGGCCAAGTACAACGGCGTGGAACTCCAAACCGCCAGTGGCGAGACCGTCGCCATCCTTCGTGGCAAGGACGGGTCTTACACCGGCGCCCGCTTCAGCGATGGCCGGGCACTGACCTTGAGCGCAGACGGCGCTGCGGTTGCCAGCACCCACTGAGCATTCCGCCAACCGGAAAAGGGCCGCAGTTCCCCGCTGCGGCCCTTTTTCATTGCGCGTGCTAAACTCTTTCCATGGCCGAGCAAATCCACGACCACAACGCCTGGACCCATGGCCACCTCTATCTCGGCGCAGGTCACAGCGAAGCCGAGCGCCGCACGCAAATCGTGGTGACGGCGACCGCGATCTTCATGGCTGTGGAGATCGCCGCCGGCGTCGCGCTCCGCTCAATGGCCCTGCTGGCCGACGGCGTGCATATGGCCACGCATGTCGGCGCGCTCGGTCTGGCTGCAGGAGCCTATGTTCTGGCCCGACGGCATGCCGAGAACGCGCGTTTCACCTTCGGCTCAGGCAAGTTCGGCGACCTCGCGGCCTTCACCAGCGCGGTGGTCCTAGGACTGATTGCACTAGGGCTTCTGTGCGAGTCGGTATACCGGCTCTTCGAACCCGTGACGATACGCTTTGCACAAGCACTTCCCATTGCCGGGGTCGGGCTTGCGGTCAATCTCGCGAGTGCGCTGCTGCTCCGGACGCCGCATGCGCATGGGCATGAGGGGCCGCACCACGACCACAATCTGCGCGCAGCCTATATTCACGTGCTAGCCGACGCCGCGACGTCGGTGTTCGCCATCATTGCCTTGGCCGCAGGTTGGTTCTGGGGGGTTCGCGCGCTCGATCCCATCGTCGGCATTGTCGGCGCCACGGTCATCGCATCATGGGCCTACGGTCTCATTCGCGACTGCGCGCTGGTGCTTCTCGATGCCGAGGACGATCCGGAACTGGCAAAGGATATCCGCGCGATGATCGAAAAGGAGATGAACGCACAAGTTTCCGATCTTCATCTCTGGCGGCTCGGACCGGGGCATCGCGGGCTCATCGTTTCGCTGTTGAGTCCGGACCAGCTCACGGCCGAGCGGATCCGTTCTGCGTTGCGCACGCGCTATGCGAACCTCAGCCACGTCACGGTGGAAGTCGCGATCTGCGCCGACTGCGCGCCATAGGTCCGATTGACCGTGATCACGCCTCCCTGGCGACGAAATCGCGGGCCTGGGCGGCGATGCGCAATCCATGGTGGCGCTTCTGCGGGTTGTTGAGCCAGCGGTTCATGGCGGCGCTCATCGCCGCGATCCAGGGCGCATCCGGTTGCGCATTGATTTCGTCCTCGAGCGCGAACAGCATCTTGAGCCGGTGACACGCGATGACGGGCTCGACGATGCCGTGGTCGAAGAGCGTCGCCATGCCCTCGGCGATAAAGCGGCGAGGCTCGCTGACGTGCCATGGCGCGCCATCCAGTTCGGCATCGACAAAACCACGATTGCGGCCGACGAAAAGCGCGAGCTGCAGCAGTGCTCTTGGCCAGAGCCGCGGCCGCCGCTCGCAGATGCGGCGCGCCGCGTTGGCAAAGGTCAGAGCATGGGTGAAATCGAGCCAGCTCACGTTGTCGGCGATGGAATTGTCGGTTGCGCGGTCGAAGCTGAGGTCGAAATGCATCAGGTTCCAGGCTGCGGCGCCCAGCAACGCGTCATAAAGTTCACGCGGCGGACCTCCGCTGCATGCCAGAGTGCGCTTGAGCGCGCCTTCGATCGAAACGCCGATGAAATCCTCCGCCTTGAGCGGTGCGTGGCCGCTGCCATCCCATGCCGCCAGCGCCTTGTCGTAGAAGCGGAATTCCGGGAGGCGCTCCTCGCGAGTCGCCTTGACCTGTTGCCGCACCAGTGCCAGCAGGATCGGCTCGTGCGCCTCAGCGCCGACGCGCTCGATCAACTGGCCCGCCTTCAAAGTGTAAATCGCGCTGTGACCGAAATCGGCATAGTGGGCGAGCGCCGCGGTGCCGATTGCCGGACCAAGACGATCGTAGGAGATCCCGTCGGCGACCGCGCCGCGCATCAGGGCAATTGCGCGCGGTTCGTCTTCAGCCTCTACGGCCGCGAGGAAGGCGTTCTCGTCCCAACGCTCGACCCGATCCGCGTAGGGAAAATGGCCAGCCCCCTGAGTATCCCAAGCCAGATGACCGAGCGGCTCGAGCATGGCTGCCAGCCGTTGGTCGGGGGTGGGCGCGCGGCCGGCGAGCGCGAGCCAGTCTGCGGCGGCGGCATGGGCGTGAGTCATGCCGTTTTCGAGCCTGGCGAACGTGCTCCGGAGCGCATGAGCGAGCGCCACCGTCGCATCGTAGCCCGCGCACTCCAGCCGTGCGACCTCGCGCGCGATGCGTGCTGGATCATTATCCGTAAGCGCCTTGTCGAGACCCTCCAGCGCGCGTGCCTTCTGCGCCCCCGCCGGCGGATCGGAAAGATCGAGAAATATTTGGCCCTCGCGCACATGGACAGAATAGGTCCGTACCGGGTCGCGACCGACCAACGCGGTGCCGCTCGCCAGATCGAATTTCCAATTGTGCCAGTTGCAGGTGAGCACGCAACCGTCGCTCAGCGTTCCTTCGCTCAGGGGATAGCCTTCGTGCGGGCAGCGATTGGCGATGGCGAAGATCTTGTCCGCTTGTGCGATCAGGAGGATCTGCTTGCCGTGCGCCCGCACCACTTTGCGACCGCGCTGCGTTAACTCCTCGGCCGATAGGCCTGTCGGGGTCAGCATGGCATCGTTCCTTTTGGAAAGCCGGTACTTTGCAAAACTAAACCCCGGCGTTGATTTTCGCAAGACATGGCTTTATAAATTAGCCATGTCGAAAACGCAGACCGCCCCCACCGGGAAGCTCGCCGTTCTCGCACTGCTCAAGCGAATGGGGCCGATATCCGCCGACGCCATGGCGAGGAGGCTGGAGCTCACCGCGATGGCGGTGCGCCAGCATCTCTACACCCTTCGGGACGAGGGCCTCGCGGATCATGTCGAAGAAGCCCGTCCCCGCGGCCGGCCCGTAAAGCTATGGCGGGCGACGGTTGCTGCCGATGCGCAGTTTGCCGACTCCCACGCTGCGCTTGCGCTCGACCTGATCAGGCAGATCAAGGACACTTTTGGCGAGCGAGGCATGGAGCGCGTCCTCAAGCTGCGCACCGCCGAACAGGAAAAACTCTATCGGGTGCGGACCGACAAGGCATCATCGCTGGAAGGGCGACTCGCGGAACTGGCAAAGTTGCGCTCGGCCGAGGGGTATATGGCCGAAATCCGCCGCGCCAAGGGCGAAGTCCTCTTCGTCGAGAACCATTGCCCCATCTGCGCCGCGGCCCGGGCTTGCAGCGGGCTGTGCCAAGAGGAGCTCGCGCTCTTCGAGCGGGTGCTGGGCCGAGATGTAAAGGTCGAACGCGTCAGCCACATTCTGGCCGGCGCAGGAAGGTGCGCGTACCGCGTGACCGCACTGAAATAGACCTACTTCGGCAGCAGGCCTTCGCGCTGGGCGCGCTTGCGCTGCAGCTTGCGATAGCGGCGGATGGCTTCCGCGCGTTCCCGCGCCCGCTTCTCGCTAGGCTTCTCGTAGTGGCCTCGGAGCTTCATCTCGCGGAAGATGCCTTCACGCTGCATCTTCTTCTTCAGGGCTTTCAGCGCCTGATCGATGTTGTTGTCGCGAACGATGATCTGCAAAGGCTGCTCCGTTTCCGTCAAGGGGCGGGTAGATATCAGAAGGGGTTTGGGCTGTCCACCGTGGCCGCATCCTGGCCCGAAATGGGGCCCTGTCGGGGGATATTGAGCCTCTTTGCCTGAAAATAGCGTGCTGGCCTGCTGTCCCGCTGGGGACGCATCGGTATGCCAGCGCCCAGGAGCGCAGAGGCTTGGCTTCGGCGCGAACGGCGGGAATAGTGCCCCCATGGCCATCCTCAAGATCGCCCGCATGGGGCACCCTGTTCTGGCACGCCGCGCCCAGGAGGTAGCGGATCCCGCTGCCCCCGAGATTCGCCGCCTCGTCGCCGACATGGTGGAAACGATGATCGACGCCAACGGCGCGGGCCTCGCTGCACCTCAGGTCCACGTGCCGCTTCGAGTGGTGGTGTTCCAGGCGCCGGCGGACCGCACGCCCCAGACGGAGAACGAGACGTTCGATCATGCCGCGCCGCTCACGGTGCTGATCAATCCGCTCCTCGAGACGATCGATCCCACAGAGGAGGGAGGCTGGGAGGGGTGCCTCTCGGTGCCTGGGCTGCGCGGCTATGTCGAGCGGCCCGGACATATCCGGTACCGGGGCTTCGATCTTGACGGCAAGATGCTCGAACGAAGCGCACGGGGTTTTCATGCCCGCGTCGTGCAGCACGAATGCGATCATCTGGACGGCATTCTCTATCCGCAACGCATGCGCGACCTCTCGAAGTTGATCTTCGAAACCGAAGCGCGTCACTGGGCGCAGCCCGAATGAACGCAGCGCCTTCAGAAATGTCCCGCCGACAGGCGGTGGTCGAAAAGGCGATCCCGCTGGCCGCAGCGGACGGCTTCAGTGATCGTATCCTCAGCGAAGCCGGCCGGCAGGCGGGCCTCGGGCCCGAGATGTTGCTGCATCTTTTTCCACGCGGCGCCGAGAGCCTGGTCGAAGCGTTCTCGGACAGCGCCGATGCAGCCATGGTGCAAGACCTCGCACGCCAGGATTTGGCGGTGATGAAGATCCGCAAGCGCATCCACGCCGCCGTGCTCGCGCGCATCGGCGCGCTGCGCCCGCACAAGGAGGCGGCGCGGCGCGCGGCAGCCTTTCTGATGCTGCCGATGCATGCCGCGCTCGCCGCTCTCCTGCTTTATCGCACCGTGGACGCGATGTGGCACGCTGCCGGCGACACCTCCACCGACTTCAACTTCTACACAAAGCGCGCGATCCTCGCGGCCCTGTACTCCGCGACGATGATGCGCTGGTTCAACGACACCAGCGACGGGGAGAGCGAAACTCTCGCCTTCCTCGATGCCCGCATCGAGAATGTGATGCAGTTCGAACGCTTCAAGGTGGAAATTGGGGAGCGCGCAAAAAAGGTGCCGGGCCTCGAAGCTTTCTTCAGCCCGAAGCGGTCTTAGCACTCAGCCATGTGACATGTCCCATCTTGCGACCGGCGCGAATTTCGCGCTTGCCGTAAAGGTGGAGCGCACCGCCGCGCGCCGCCAGCGCCCGCCACTCTGACGCCTCGTCGCCAATCAAGTTCTCCATCACCGCGTCGGAGTGGCGCGCGGGATCGCCCAGCGGCCAGCCGGCTATCGCGCGGATATGGTTCTCGAATTGGCTGATCAGACAGCCATCGATCGTCCAGTGACCGGAGTTGTGGACGCGCGGCGCGATCTCGTTCACCAGAAGCGCGCCGCTATTCATCACGAACAGTTCGACCGCCAGCACACCCACATAGTCCAGCGCATCGGCGATCTTCCTGGCGATGGCCTTTGCCTCTTTCGTCCGTTCCGGACTGAGGCGCGCCGGAACCACCGACCGGCGCAGGATGTGGTTGCTGTGAATGTTTTCCGATGGGTCGTAGGCGGCTAGAGTTCCGTCCACGCCACGAACGGCAACGACGGAGGCTTCGAAGTCGAACTCGACAAAGGATTCCAAAATGCAAGGAACCTCGTGAAAGGATTTGAACGCTTCGAGGAATTCTTCGCCGCTGCGCACAACTGCCTGGCCTTTGCCATCATAGCCCAGCCGGCGTGTCTTCAAGACGGCGCGATCCTCGCCAAATTGCAGGAACGCATCGCGTCCCTGTTCCGTGGCAGACACGTGGCCGAATTTGGCGGTCTTCAGTCCAAGTGAATCGATGAACCTTTTTTCGTCGAGGCGGTCCTGCGTTACGCCAAGAGTTGCGGGGCGCGGCAACACCGGTGTCGTGACTGAAATGGCTGCGACCGTCTCGACCGGTACATTTTCCCACTCGAGTGTCACGACATCGCATGCACGCGCGAATTTGGCCAGCGCGCGGCGATCGTCGAATGGCGCCAGGGTCTGTGCATCGCTCACCTGGAGTGCCGGCGCGTCCTCACCGGGCGGTGAATAGATATGAGCCTTCAGGCCCAGGCGCGCCGCGGCCAGGGCCAGCATCCGCCCCAACTGCCCGCCGCCCAGGATCCCGATCGTGCCGCCGGGTGGAACAAAGCTCATGGATCGCACGGCTCTTCGGCGACGTCGCGCGTGCGTTCCGACCGCCAGATCGAGAGGCGCTTGGCGAGCGCGGCGTCAGAAAGCGCGAGAATCGCCGCGGCATGCAACGCTGCGTTTTTTGCCCCAGCTTCGCCGATGGCAAAGGTGGCCACCGGCACGCCTCCTGGCATCTGGACGATGGAGAGCAAGCTGTCCATGCCCTTGAGCGCAGCCGTTTCGACCGGGACACCCAACACGGGCAGCGTGGTCATCGAGGCGGTCATGCCGGGTAGGTGCGCCGCCCCGCCGGCGGCTGCGATAATGACCTTGAGGCCGCGTTCCGCAGCCCCCTTGGCATAGCCATAGAGACGGTCGGGCGTGCGGTGCGCGGATACGATTCGCCGCTCGTACGGCACCCCCAGGGCTTCCAGGATATCCACGGCGCGGCGCAGGGTCGGCCAGTCCGACTGGCTGCCCATGATCAGGCCTACAAGGGGTGAGGTCATGCTTCCGATCCAGATGGAGGAAGCGGCGCATTATAGGGCGGGTTCGCCTTAAGGAAAGCCGCTCAATCCCGAAAATTAACCAATTGGCCGTCTTGATAAACGAATTATTAAAGCCCCGCCCACTAGCCTCAGTGGCGAAGGGGGAATCGATGAAGGTCGACCGGTTAAATACGCTGCGCGGCCCGCGCGCTGTGGGGGCGAGCGCCTATGCCAGGCAGGCTGAGGCAGCCGCCCAGGCACAGGGTGTCGTCCCGGTCGCAGCTTCCGCAAGCGTGCTGGGGATTCCCGAGTCGGAGTTCACGCCGCGGGTCCGCGACGCAATCATGGGCTTGATGGCTGAGGTCGATTCGCTGCGTCGAGAACTCACCCAGATGCGAGCCCGCGTGGAGGAAGCCGAGCACACCGCCGATCAGGACCACCTGCTGCCGCTCCTCAATCGCCGCGCCTTCGTGCGCGAGCTGACGCGCTATATCGCATTCGCCGGCCGCTATGGCACGCCCGCGAGCCTGATCTATTTCGATCTCGACGGATTCAAGCTGGTCAACGACACCTATGGTCACGCGGCGGGCGACGCGGTGCTGCAGCATTTCGCCGAAATCCTGCTCGCCAATGTGCGCGACAGCGACGTCGTGGCGAGGCTCGGCGGCGACGAATTCGGCGTCCTCCTAAGCCATGCAAACCAGGACCAGGCGCATAAGAAAGCCGATCTGCTCGCGCGCTGCCTGAACGACTCCGCGGCCACCTGGCAGGGGCGCTCCATCCCCGTCAGTTTCTCCTATGGCGCTTTCGAGCTTCGATCGGGCGAGGATGCGGCGAGCGCCATGGCGCGCGCCGATGAGGCGATGTACGCGCACAAACGTGGGCGATAGCAGGTCGGTTGAAGCAGAATCCGATTTCCAGGTTTTGGCTACTTAGGCAATGATGTCGGGCAGCAGGTCGTCCTCGATGCGGGCGATCAGATCCTTGAGCTGCAGCTTGCGCTTCTTGAGACGGGTGAGCTGAATTTGGTCGTGCGCCCCCGACGCAATCAAGGCCGCGATCGCCGTATCGAGGTCGCGATGCTCTTCCGTCAGCTGCGTGAGCCGCGTACGAAGCGCCGTGTCGTCGTCGTTCTCGTTCATCGCCTGGGTTTGCGTTTGCCGCGAGAAAGGTCCTCGCCCCAGCGTCGCGCCACTGGCCAATCGCAGCCGAAGAAGTCGAGCGCGCGCGCCACAATCTGGTCGACCATATCTTCGAGCGTCTTGGGTTCTGCATAGAATGCCGGCACAGGCGGCAGCAGAATCGCACCCATCTCCGCGAGCGCCGTCATGGTGCGCAGATGCCCTACATGCAGAGGCGTCTCTCGTACGATCAGCACCAATGGCCGCCGTTCCTTCAGCGTCACGTCGGCCGCACGGCTCAGCAGGGTCGTCGTCACGCCGGTGGCAATCTCCGACATGGTGCGCACCGAGCAGGGCGCCACAACCATGCCTTTGGTCTTGAAGGTGCCCGAGGCGATAGGGGCGGCGATATCGCCGATCGCGTAGGCGAAATTGGCCTTGGCGGCGACGTCCCTTGGCTTGAGTCGCGTCTCGTAACCGATGGTCATCTCGGCGGCCCTGCTCGCTATCAAATGCGATTCGATTGAGAGCTCGGACAGCGCTTCAAGCAGGCGGATGCCATAGGCGACGCCGGAGGCCCCGCTGATGCCGACCACCAGACGGTCATTTTGGCGGATTTCGGGCTTGGCCATTACCGAGCTTTACCTCCGCGCAAGGATGGGCGGAAGAGGGTGGTGACAGCGCCGTGGCTTGGTGCTCTAATTTGCGTCCCCAAGTGAAGAGGTTTCACATGACGCTTCAGCAGGGTCAGATCAAGGAACTCTCCGAAAAGCATAAGCAACTCGAGGAAACCATTACCTCCGAAATGGCCAATCCGGACTGGAACGAAATCCGGATAGCGGCGCTCAAAAAGGAGAAGCTCCGGATCAAGGATGAGCTCGAGCGGTTGCGAAGCAGTTTGCACTGAATACCCGAAAGGCCGTTATTGGGCCGGCTGAAGTGCCGGAGAGGGTGCTTGCACGCGTTTGAAAAGCAGCGCGGCGAGCAGCAGGCAGAGACTGGACGCCAGAAACGCGGCGCCCGGAAAGTAAATCGGCGCCCCGCCACCCGTGAAATACGAGAAGATGTGCGTTAGCAGGGGCGGCGAGACGATCGACGTCAGGCTTCCGACGCAGGCCAGCGCGCCCTGCAACTCCCCCTGCTCGCGCGGACCCACCAGCTTCGACATGATCGAATTGAGCGCGGGCGTCGCAAACCCGATGAGCGCGAAGGGCAACATGAACGCGAACATCATCCAGCTTTGCGTGGCGAAAGCATAGCCTGCGAAGCCGGTGGCTGCGCTGAGCAGGCCCAGATAGACCGAAGCCGTCTCGCCGATCTTGGGCACCATGATGCGCACGAGGAAACCATAGACGACCGCCATCAAGCCGCCGATCGCCATCAGCGAATATCCCACCATCTGCGGCGTCCAATTGAACTTGGCATAGACATAGAAGGAGAACACCGCCGGGTTGGCGTCATGCGCCAACCGCATCAGGATCAGGACGGCCAGCAGGACATAGATGCCGGGAAAGCGGTGTAGCGCCTTGAGCGCGCCGACCGGATTGGCACGCCATAGCTCGAATTTGCGCCGGTTCTCGGGTTTCAAGGACTCCTTGAGCACGAAGATGCCGAACAGCGCGTTGGCGAGCGACAGGCCGGCTGCCGCGAAAAACGGAATGCGCGCGCCATAGCCGCCCAGCAATCCCCCCGCAGCGGGGCCGAGGATGAAGCCCAGGCTGAAAGCCGCACCGGTCAGCGCGAAATTCGCCGCGCGCTTCTCGGGCGGCGTGATGTCGGCGATATAAGCATTCACCGTCGTGTAGCTTGCGCCCGCAATGCCGGAAAGAATACGCCCGATGAACAGCCAGGCGATCGTGGGCGCGAGCCCGGTGATCAGATAGTCCACGCCGAGCGCAAGCAAGGATACGATCAGAACAGGTCGGCGCCCATAGCGATCGCTCAGATTTCCGATCAGCGGGGCGCAAAGGAACTGCATGGCGCAGAAGACGAACATCAGCCAGCCGCCCCAATCCGCAGCGCCGCCCATGCCCTCGCCGGTCAGCTGGGCGATGATCTTGGGCGCGACCGGGATGATGATGCCCAGCCCGATCGTGTCCACCAGCATGGTGACGAAGATGAAGGCGATCGCGTAGCGGCTCGCGACGGGTTCCCTGACGGCGGTCATGACGGCCCCGGATTCGGCGGCCAGACTTTAGGGCGGCCGCGTCACCGCGTCTTGGAAAAAATAGATGCCCTACGGCTGCAGTCCCAGTTGCCTGCGGGCTTCAGCGGCGATGTCTTCCCACGGGCGCTTGCCGCTGTAACGCGCGGCACCCAATACCATGCTCATTTCGCCGTCGTCGGCCAGCAACGGCGCAGAGAAGAATTCACCGGTAAGAAATGTCATGCTGTTGGTGTCCTCGCGGCCAAGGAAACGCAAGGGTGCGCGCGCGGCAAGGGTCGTGTCCAGCGACGCATGCCAAAGCGCCAGGACTTCTTCCGGCACCGCCTCGTCCACGAACTGGCCTGTAAGATCACCGAGAATCTGGGCGAAGGCAGTGCCCATCAGCCGCACGCGGTAACGACGCTTTTCGCCGGCGACGTCGACGCGCTCGTACAGCGCGACATCACGCAGGAACGATTTGAGGAGACGCGGCGACATCGCTTTGCGAGCGGGCACACCTGCTTCGCCGGCTTCGCTGTCCCAAATTTCGCGCAGCCGGGCCAGATCGGGCTGAACAAAGGATAGCGTCACATCGCATAGGGAATTCCAGCCATTGCGCTGTGCTTCAAGATTGAAGGCAGCGGCCGCACCCCTCGCCAGATCCATCCGTCCCCCGCGTGCCGAATCGTTCGCCGCGCGCACAAGAGTTAGCGCTGATTCGCAGATCAGGTCAAAAAATTCAATTACACCAATGGGTTGAGAATAACACGGTATCCTTGTCCTTTACATGGGCACAACCGAATTTGCCGCGCCCAAGCGGACGTTGCCGGTTCAGCGCGGCAGAACGTAAAGCGTGATCGACTGTGCCGGTTCGCTGTCCGTCAAGACATGCTTGGACCAAGGCACATCGTTCACACGCTGAATGATGTTGCCGGCGGTGAGGCGCCAAGCCTGCGCGGTTCCCGCCTTGGCGAAGTGCCCAAGCATCAGCTTGACTGAGGCGGCCGAATTCAGATCCTTGTTGATCACGATGACCGTCAGTGCCCCATCGGCGGTGCGCAGCGCCGCGAAGGCCGATAGTTCGTCGGGCTGCGGCACGCTCGCGAGCACGGAGATATCGCCGAAGGTCGAGCCCGTGCCGTCGTAGTTGCGGTACATCTGCATCGCCTTGAAGGTCGGCGTCGCGTCCCCAGGCACTGTCCAGCGCGTCGCCATATCCAGGCCTTCGCGGCCGAAAATGCCGTAGATGTCAGCTTGGGTCGTGGCGCCATTGATGTGATTTTCCGCTCCCCAATTGTATTCGGTTAGCGCCACGGGCGTGTCGGCATAGTAATTGTCGGCGACCCACCCCTTCATCCGCGGGATGAGAGCGACCTTGGCGTCGATCCAGCTCTCCGAAACATAATTCGGATCCCACAGCTGGCGCGTGGAGCGGTTGCGGAGCAATTGCATCTGGGTGGAGGTATTGTCGCTGTCCTCGCCCGCTTGCGGATAGAAGTGCACGCTCAATATGTCCACCGGCCGGCCGGCATTCTTCCATTGGCTGAGGAGCCAGGGGATGTAATCCGCTCCTCCCTGTTCGCCATCGTGATCCGGGAAACAGCAATAGCCGTGCTCGGCGGCATATTGCTGGTCGTAACCTGAGTAGAAATAGGCTTCCCAGCCCCATTCTTCGGGCGCGACGATCATCGCCTTGGGGTCGGCGCTCTTGATGGCCGCGGATTCGGCCAGCACCTTGTCGCGGTATTCGTCCGCATGCGGACCGATAGGATGGGCATCGCGGTGGGTGGAGAACCAGATGCTGGGTTCGTTGTCCATCAGGTAGTACGGCACGCCGCCCTTCGACGACTTGCCCCATGTCCCGATAAGGTGACGGACCCACTTCTGCTCCTGCGCGACCGAGTCTTGGATGTAGGAATCGTGCGGATCGTTGCCCGTGATCGCCGTCGTGCAATCGGGAAGTAGGCCGTCGCCCGCGTCGCCGTCGTAAGGATCGACGCCACATTGCGCGCCATATCGGGCGACCGAAAAGCTCGGCAGGATGGAGCGTCCCGGTCCCAGCTTCGCCACCCAACCGACCAGCGGCACGGTCAACATCGGCGTCGCGCTCGCCGCCCTGGTCAGGCCGATGAAGCTGTCCGCGTCGGCTCCCGGCATCGAACTCTGGCCGGGATAGGATTCGAAATACCAGTCCTGACCGAGATTGGTCGCGTTCTGTTTCCAGTTATAGGCCGAGGTCGCATTGCCGCCCATGCGGTTGAGCGGCGCGTTCAGCGCTTTAAGCTCTGCCTCGGTCGCAAACGCAACGCCATAGATGTTAGGATTGATGGAATGGCGGTTTGCCGTGACATCGATATTGACGATCACCGCCCCTGCGACGAGGGGCGTTGTGACCATCGCGAAGAAGGCCGTCAGCGCGAGTCTGTCCAGGAACATGGGAATTGCTCCGACTTTGGGGCGCCATTTTAGAGAATCAAGGAGCTCGCGCTAAGTTCCGGAAGAGGTATGGTAAGCGCACCCTTGAGGAAGTCCCGTCAATATTGCGCCACCGCTTTTGCCATCTCGCGCAACTTGAATTTCTGGACCTTGCCGGTCGAGGTCTTGGGCAACTCGACGAAAACCACGTGCCGCGGGCACTTGTAATGCGCGAGGTTGGCGCGGCAATGGGCGATCAGGTCGGAGTCGCTGACACCTTCATGTCCCGGTTTCCTCTCGATGAAGGCGCAAGGCGTTTCGCCCCATTTCTCGTCAGGTCGCGCCACCACCGCTGCGAACATGACTGCGGGATGCTTGAGCAGGGTATCCTCGACCTCGATCGAGGAAATGTTCTCCCCGCCCGAGATGATGATGTCCTTGGATCGGTCCTTGAGCTGGACATAGCCGTCGCCATGCATGACGCCGAGATCGCCCGAATGGAACCAGCCACCTGCGAAGGCCTCGCGCGTCGCCGACGGGTTCTTCAGATAGCCCTTCATCACGATGTTGCCGCGGAACATCACCTCGCCCATGGTCTGGCCGTCGGCCGGCACCGGCTCCATGGTCTCGGGATCCATCACGGTCAGCGCGTCGAGCGCGTGATAGCGCACGCCCTGGCGCGCCTTCTTGGCTGCGCGCTCGCCGCGCTCGAGGGTATCCCAGCTTTCCTTCCATTCGTTCACCACTGCCGGGCCGTAGGTCTCGGTCAGGCCGTATACATGCGTCACGTTGAAGCCCGCTTCCGCCATCTGCGCCAGCACCTGCTCCGGCGGCGGCGCCGCCGCGGTGATGAACTGCACGGCATGCGACAGCGCGCGTCGCTCGTGCGCCGGCGCATTGATCAGCGTCGACATGACGATCGGCGCGCCACACAGATGTGTCACGCGATGATCGGCGAGGGCGTCGTATATCGCCTTGGCGCGCACCCAGCGCAGGCAGACATGCGTGCCAGCGACTACAGACAAGGTCCACGGGAAGCACCAGCCGTTGCAGTGGAACATCGGCACGGTCCAGAGATAGACCGGATGGCGCGGCATATTCGCCGCGATGACGTTGCCATAGCCCATCAGTGCCGCCCCGCGATGATGGAAGACGACGCCTTTCGGGTTGCCGGTGGTGCCGGACGTGTAGTTGAGCGAGATTGCGTCCCATTCGTCGCGTGGCCCCATCCAGGCGAATTCCGGATCGCCGCCCGCGAGCAACGCTTCATATTCCAAGGCGCCAAGCTTTTCGCCGTCCTGGGGAAACTCGGGGTCGTCATAGTCGATGACCACCGGTTTCGTCCGAGCCAGCGCGAGCGTCTGTTTGACAACAGGCGCGAATTCCCGATCGGTGATCAAGATCTTGGCCTCGCCATGGTCCAGCATGAACGCAAGCGCCGCGGCATCGAGACGGGTATTGAGCGTGTTCAGCACGGCGCCTGTCATCGGGACGCCGTAGTGCAGTTCCAGCATGCCGGGCGAGTTGGTCATCATCGCCGACACCGTGTCGCCGCGCCTGACACCTTTCTGCACCAGCGCCGAGGCAAGCCTGCGCGACCGCGCGTAGAAGTCGGCGTAGTTGGTCCGCGTCGCACCGTGAATGATCGCCGTGCGCTCGGGGAAGACTTTCGCTGCCCTTTCCAGAAATGTGATCGGCGTCAGGGGTTGGTAATTGGCAGGATTGCGGTCCAAATCCTTGTCATAGGCGTTGATGCCGATCTTGGATTTCGTCCGCTGGACCGTGCGCGCCACCGGGCGAAGCGGTGGCCGGCGCGCGGCCTGCCGCCGCAACGGCGTCTTGAGCGGAACCGGCTTGGGCGCAGATTTCGCCCGGCCGGTCCTGCGCTTGGCCGCCGCGCGCGGGGGCTTTCTGGGCTTGCCCTTGCGGCCGGATTTGGAGGGTGTCTTGCGCTTGGCCATGCCGGTCCCCAATTAATCATTGAAAAAACTAGTGAATGCGGCACAAGGCGGCAAGCGGCATGCCGTCCCGTCCTTGCCGCCACACTTCGAGGGTAAAGCCATGTCGAGTGCTGCCGCCGTGGAGCGCCCCGGTCCCCTTCGCCGCCTCTACAACTGGGTTCTGCGCAACGCGCGCGGACCGCGCGCCTGGGCTGTGATGGGCGCGATCGCGTTTGCGGAGAGTTCATTCTTCCCGTTCCCGCCGGATCTGTTGCTGGCGCCGATGCTGCTGGCCAACCGAAAGCGCGCCTTCGCGCTCGGCGCCTGGTGCTCGTTCTGGTCGGTGCTGGGGGGAATGCTCGGCTATGCGATCGGGCACCTCCTGCAGCCGGCGGCGTGGTGGCTGATCGATTTCTATCACATGCAGGCCGATGCCCACCGCTTCATCGCCGGCTTCCGGCACAACATTTGGCTGATCGCGCTTCAGGGACTGACCCCCATCCCCTACAAGATCGTCACCATCTCGGCCGGCATCGCGGGCGTCAATTTCTGGTGGTTCACGGCCTTCTCGGCGATCACCCGCAGCGTGCGATTCGTCGGCGAGGCCACGCTGTTCTACCTCCTGGGCGAGAGGGCACAGCTCCTACTCGAGAAATATCTTACCCCCATTTTGATTGTCTTCTTCGTCTTGATCGTGGGTGGGTTCGTCGCGCTGCATTATCTTTTCTAGAATTCTGTGGATTGCCGCATTGCTGCCCCGCTTTGACACGATAAGCGTGGCCGCGCGATTTTGAGAACGGCATGCGCAAGCAACTCTTCCTCGTCGCCTCGATCCTGCTGTCCGCTGCGATCTTCATCGCGGGCAGCGGGTTGCTCGGCACGCTCATTCCAGTGCGCGCAGCACTCGCGGGCTTCTCCAACCTGACCATCGGCATCATTGGTTCGGGCTATTTCCTGGGCTTCGTCGCCGGTTGCTTTGCTGGCCCGCGGATGCTGGCGCGCGTCGGTCACAGTCGCACCTTCGCCGTCGGCGCCGCGCTCGCGGCGGCCACCACGCTGTTGCACGCGATGTTCGTCAGCGAGGCCGTCTGGATCGTGATGCGCGCAGGCTACGGATTTGCCGCCGCGAACCTCTACATGGTGATCGAGAGCTGGCTCAACGAGCGGGCCACAAACGAGACGCGCGGGCGCATCTTCGCGTCCTATCTCACCGTCAATTTCTCAAGCTTGGTGGTCGGCCAGATGCTGTTCTCCTCCAATCGGCCGACCAGTTCATCCCTCTTCGAACTCGCGGCGGTGTTCTACGCTATGTGCCTGATCCCGGTAAGCCTGACACGCCTGCCTCAGCCGGTGGCGGCCCAGGTGCCGCGTCTGAGGCCGATGCGCCTCTACCGCATCGCACCGGTCGGCGTGATGGGATGTCTGGCGGTCGGTCTCACCAACAGCGCGATCTGGACGCTGGCGCCGGTCTATGCCCAGGACCATGGGCTGACGCGGGCGTGGCTCTCGCTCTTCATGAGCGTGTTCACGGCCGGCGGGGCACTGGTCCAGCTGCCTCTCGGCCGTCTCTCTGACCACATCGACCGGCGCTTCGTGATCGGCGGGATCTGTGCCGCGTCGGCTTTGCTCGGCGTGCTGCTGGCGCTGTTTGGGCATACGCGGCTCGAGCTGTTCGTGCTGATCGGCCTGTTCGGCATCACGGCGCTGCCGTTCTACGGGCTCTCGGTGGCCCATGCGAACGACCGATTGCCGCGTGACGCTTTCGTCGAGGCGTCGGCCACGCTGCTGATGGTCAATGCGCTTGCGTCCTGCCTCGGCCCTACGCTCGCGGCCCTGGTCATGCAGCATTTCGGATCGGCATCGCTCTTCTTCTACACCGCCGGCATCCATGCCGCGATGGCTCTCTTCGTGGTGGTTCGGCTTGGTGCCCATCGGGGACTGATCGGCGAGACGCGCGACCGCTTCGAGCCCGTGCCGCAGCAAGGTTCTCCGCTCAGCTTTGAGCTTGATCCCCGCGGTCCGGACGAGAAGAAGGCGGCTTAGGGCTCCGCCGTTTCGTCGGCAGGTTCGTCGGAGCTGTCTTCGGCGATCACCGGCGTCTGATCCGCGACAGGCTTGAGCGTGGCGCCCGCGTTCGCGGCACGCTTGGCGGTCCGCTCGCGGCGCGCGTTGGCCCGCGTCACCGCGAGATCCAGTTCGAGCTGGGAGCAAAGGCCCAGGGTCACCGGATCGACCGCCTTGATGTTGGTCGCGTTCCAATGGGAGCGCTCGCGGATTTTTTGAATTGTCGCCTTGGTCGTGCCGATCAGCTTGATGATGTCCGGATCGGTGAATTCCGGGTGGTTGCGCAGCAGCCAATACACGGCATCCGGCTTGTCCTGGCGCTTGGAAACAGGGGTGTAGCGCGGCGCCTTCTTCTGCTTGATCGCCGGCATCTTGTGCTTGGGCGGCGCCATCTTGAGGCGCATGTTGGGATTCTTCTCCGCCGCCTCGATCTGTTCGCGGCCCAGCTGGCCGGAGGCGATGGGGTCTTGGCCCTTGATGCCCTTGGCAACATCCTCGTCGGCGATGCCCTTCACCTCCAGGGGATGCAGCCCGCAGAATTCGGCGATCTGCTCGAAGGTGAGCGAGGTGTTGTCCACCAGCCAGACGGCGGTGGCCTTGGGCATGAGGGGACGTTGCGGTTCGGCCATGGGTCTTCTCCTTCCGGGCGGGCCATTCCGGCTCCGTCCCTTCGCTCGAGATTAAGATTTCGAGGAAGAGGCGTTTTCTAGCGGGCTAAGCCGCCAAAGGAAAGCATTTCTTGAAATGTAATAAATACAATAGCTTAAGGCTCAATTTGCCAGTTCGTGCCCATAAGAGATGCTTTCGGCCATCTGCCAGTTTGCGTCCACTTTCTTCCACAGGATCATGAAATTGCCGGTCTCCGTAAGTGTTTCGGGCTTGTTCGGCAGACGCGCGTAGAAGCGGTGAACGCCGATTTCGAGCGCGCCGTAGCTGGAGATGGGCCAAACCTCCAGCGACGGCGCAACCAACTCGCGCCGAGCCGCAAAGTCCTCGCCCGACTTTAGCCGCGCACAATGACCTTTCAGGTCGTCGAGGAATTTGGCGCGCGCGGATTCGCCGTTTTTGTCGTGGATGAAGCGGAAATCGGGGGTCAGCATCGCCGCAACGGCGTCGGTGTCACAGCGGTCGAACACGGCGGCGAAGAGATCGGCATCGGCTTTCCTGATCGCGGCGGTCAGTTCTGCCGACGGCGCCGCGCCCGGCGTCAGATGATACCGCGCTGCACCCTTGACGGTCGGGCCGGCTTGGGCTGCCGCTGTCAGGGAAGCGGCGATCGCAATCACGCCAAACGACATTCGGAGCATGCTGTCCCCCCCTTTAGCAGACACGAGATTGGGCGGCGAACGGCGGAATTCAAGGCGTCAGCAGAATCTTGCCGATGTGCCCGCTGGAGCGCAGGCGCGCGTGCGCGGCCTGGGCGTCGGCCAAGGGAAAGACATGGTCGACAACGGGGCGCACCTTTCCCGCGTCGATCAGCGGCCAGACTTCGCGCAGGATCGCGTCGCGGATCGCGCCTTTCTCGGCGTTCGAGCGCGCGCGCAAGGTGGTGGCGAGCAGCGACAGGCGCTTCATCAGCATCGGCGCGAAATTGACGCTGGCCTGCATGCCGCTCTGATAGGCGATGTTGACGATGCGGCCCCAAAGCGCCGCCGCGCTCATGTTGCGCTGGACATACTCGCCCCCCACCATATCGAGGATCACGTCGACGCCGCGGCCGCCCGTCGCCGCCTTCACCACTTCGACGAAATCGTCTTTGCGATAGTTGATGGCACGCTCGGCGCCGAGCGCGACACAAGCGGCGCATTTCTCGTCGCTGCCGGCGGTCGTGAACACTCTATGCCCGCGGGCGGCGAGCATTTGGATGGCCGCCGTGCCGATGCCGCTCGATCCGCCATGGATGAGCACGCACTCGCCGGGTTTGAGCCGCGCGCTGTCCATCAAATTGGTCCAGACGGTGAAATGGACTTCGGGCAGGGCGGCTGCGTCCACGAGCGAAACGCCTTTCGGTACCGGCAGCAGGCACTCGATCGCCGCGACGGCATACTCGGCATACCCGCCGCCTCCAAGCAGCGCGCAAACCTCGTCGCCGGGCTGGTGCCCGCTCGCGCCCTCGCCCAGCGCCGCGATGGTGCCGGAGACTTCCATCCCGAGAATGGATGAAGCGCCCGGCGGCGGGGGATAGCGGCCTTCGGCCTGTGAGATATCGGCGCGGTTCAAACCTGCCGCGGCGACCTTTATCAACACTTCGCCGGCGGCCGGTTTCGGCATCTCGGCTTGCGCTATTTTGAGCCCGTAACCGGGCCCGGGATTCTCCGTTACAATGACGCGCAAGGCGCCCTCCAAAGTCTTGTGCCGCTTCGAGTTTAGAATAAAAATGCGTCGGCGCGAAAAGGCCCAGGCCAATGCCGCACGACCCTGACGACCTCCCTCTCAAGCGAAAGCACACCGAAATCGTGCTGGGTCAGGATCTCTCGGCGCTCTCCGAATTCGAACTCGCCGCGCGCATCATGGAAATGGAAGGTGAGATCGCGCGTTGCCGCGAAGCGATCTCTGCCCGCCGCGCCAGCAAGGATGCCGCCTCAGGCGTCTTCAAGAGCTAGTGCTGCAGGTATCCGCCAATATCTGCGCACTTTTCGTGGGCATGCTCCATCGCACTGCCTAGACCATGTCATTGTTCCGGATGCGGGCGCCGAGGCTTTTGAGGAGCCCTCCGGTTCAATCATTAACGCCGACGTCCTTAACGTTGCGCTTGGGCAACCATGCGGGCGATTTGCGTCCGCGATGTCCAGATGCGGCCTTGCCAAGCCCGCGAGGCTTGATAGCTTCGCCATTGAGACCGGGTTCGCGCTGGAGCCGATATGACGCTTGCGAAGAGCGATGACGAGTGCTTTCGCGATCTCACGCAGCAATCGTTCATCGGTTCGGCTTTGTTCGAAAAGACGTTCGAAGAAGGCATGTCGCTGGTCGACGAGACGGCAAAATATTTGGATGGCCCCGGGCGACAGGAAGCCCGCGCGCTGCCGCGCAAAATCGCGGTGCTCTATGCCGGCGAAAGCATGCGCGTCACCACACGTCTGATGCAGGCTGCAAGCTGGCTACTCGTTCAGCGCGCCGTGCATGACGGCGACATGGACGCCCAGGACGCGGCGGGCGACCGCTACCGGCTGGGATCGAGGGAAATCTGCCTGGGCGCCGCGGGGGAGGGATGCGAGCTTCTGCCGGCGCGCTTGCAGGATCTGCTCGGGCGCAGCGACAATCTTTACCGCCGCATCGCGCGCCTCGACGAAGTCCTGTTCCGCAGCGGCGCCCTCAATCCGGGCGTCAAGGCGCAGTTCGAACGTCTCGAGAGGGCTTTCGGAAGTTAGGACGAACCGCCGCCAAATCCTGCGGCCTATTTTACGAAGTCCTTGAATTTCTTGTTGAAGCGGGTCAGACGTCCGCCGCGATCCAAGAGCTGCTGCTGTCCGCCGGTCCAGGCCGGATGGGTCGAGGGATCGATATCCAAGGTCAGTTTCTGGCCCGCCTCGCCCCAGGTCGTGCGCGTCTTGTAGATCGTGCCGTCGTTCAGCTGGACGTCGACAAAGTGGTAGTTGGGGTGGATGCCCTTTTTCATGGCCGAACGCTTTCCAAGACCTGCTTTTTGAAGCCGCGGCTTATAAGGGAAGCGCCCGACCTTCGCAAGTCGCGGCGTTTCGCCCTTCGCGGGCGCCGCTGCCATCCTATATAGGACCAGACGGAGGACCGGTTCATGTCCCAATCGGGCGAGGAATTCGCCACCGAAATCGCCCGTGTGGCGGCCGCCCGCCCCAAGGCCCGCTCGCTGGGGCCCTTGCGGCGCCTGCTGCCCTTTTTGGGGCCCTATCGCTGGCAGATCGCTGGGGCAGGATTTGCGCTGATCTGCTCCTCGTCGGCAAGCCTATTCATCCCGCCGGCCATCCGGGGCATGATCGATCACGGCTTCGACCGCAACAATGTCGCGCTGATCGGCCGCTACTTCCTGGCGCTGATGGGCGTTGCTGCGGTGCTCGGCATCGCCACCGCGACGCGGTTCTATTTCGTCACCTGGCTCGGCGAGCGCGTCATCGCCGATGTCCGCAAGGCCGTGTTCGATCATGTGCTTTCCCTCTCACCCGTATTCTTCGAAGCGACGCGAACCGGCGAGGTGCTCTCGCGTCTGACTGCGGATACGACCCTGGTGCAGACGGTGATCGGCTCGTCCGCCTCGATCGCGATGCGCAATCTCGTGATGCTGACCGGCGGCATGATCCTGCTGTTCATCACCGATCTCAAGCTGTCGGCGATGGTGCTCGCTGCTGTGCTGTTGGTGATGCTGCCTCTCATCCTGTTTGGGCGCTGGGTTCGAACGCTTTCGCGCCAGAGCCAGGACCGTATCGCCGATACCAGCGCCCACGCGGCGGAGACTTTGAACGCGGTACAGACCGTACAGGCGTTCACTCACGAAACCGTCGAGCGGTTGCGTTTCGGCCGCGCTGTCGAGAGTTCATTCCGGGTCGCAGTGTTGCGGACCCGCGCGCGGGCCGTGATGACGATGGTGGTGATCTTCGCCGTGTTCGGCTGCATCGTCGGCGTGCTCTGGGCCGGCGCGCAGGATGTCCTAGCCAACCGCATCACCGGCGGCCAGCTGGCGCAGTTCGTGGCCTACGCGGTCATCGTAGCGTCGGGCTTTGGAGCCCTGACCGAAACCTGGGGCGATCTGCAACGCGCCGCCGGCGCCTCGGAGCGCCTGGGGGAGCTGCTGGACGCCGTGCCCGAGGTCCGGGCGCCGGATCGGCCGCTTGCGCTGCCGGCCCGGCCACGCGGCGCCGTGTCGCTTCGCAATGTCGGCTTCCGCTATCCGTCCAGGCCCAGCGAAGCCGCGCTTGACGGCTTCTCGCTCGACATCGTGCCCGGCGAAGCGGTCGCGCTGGTCGGCCCGAGTGGCGCCGGCAAATCCACCGTGTTTCAATTGCTGCTGCGTTTCTACACACCACAATCGGGCACCATCGCTTTCGACGGTGTCGACGTGGCACAGCTCGACCCCATCGAGATGCGGCGCCACATCGCCATCGTGGCGCAGGATCCGGTGATCTTTTCCGGCACCATCGCCGACAATATCGCCTATGGCAGCGCAGGGGCCGATGCGGCGGCGGTCAAGCGCGCGGCGCAGGCCGCGGCCGCCGCAGAATTCATCGAAGCCCTGCCGCAGGGCTATGCGACGCCCGTTGGGGAACGCGGCACGACGCTCTCGGGTGGCCAGCGCCAGCGCATAGCCATCGCGCGCGCCATTCTGCGAGACGCGCCGTTGCTGCTGCTGGACGAAGCCACCAGCGCGCTGGATGCGGAGAATGAGCGCCTGGTGCAGCAGGGCCTCGCCAATCTCATGGCGGGCCGCACCACCCTCGTCATCGCGCACCGTTTCGCGACCATCCAGCGGCTCAAGCGCATCGTGGTGATGGATGAGGGCAAGGTCGTAGCCGAAGGGAGCCACGCGGAGCTGGTGGCGCGCGGCGGACTTTATGCAAGGCTGGCCGATCTCCAATTCAACCAAGACCTGGCGCTGGCAGGATGACGGCGGCTCGGTTATTTGCCGAATGCCACGGCGTTAAGGCTGAGGAACTGGCATGAAACGCAGCTCTCGCATCGCCATCGTCGCCGTGTCCGTGCTCGTCGTGGGTCTCGGCGCCTTCGCTGCCCGCACCATGCTGATGGCCGGCGTCTTCGACGAGGTCAGGCCGGTGCCGCGCCCTTGCAGGACTTTAACCGACGTTACCGGCGTCGAGGACATCGCCATCGACGCGAAGGACGGTATCGCGTTCCTCTCCGCCACCGATCGACGCGCCATCGCCCAGGGCCGGGCTTCGCAGGCCGACGGCATCTACACCACCTCCGTCCTCCATCCGGAGCAGGGTTTCCGCAAGCTTTCTGGGGCGCCGCAGGATTTTCATCCCCATGGTATCAGCCTTTACCGCGATGCCGACGGCTCACTGACATTGATGGCGGTCAATCACATGAGCAACGCGCGCTCGGCTGTCGAGATTTTTCAGGTCGAGCGCAGCGCTGGCGACGTCAAGTTGATCGAGGTCGGACATATTGAGGGCGACAAGCTGATCCATCCCAACGACGTTGCCGCCGTGGGCAAGGAGCTTTTCTACGTCACGAACGATCATGGCAGCCGCACCGATCTTGGCATCAAGCTCGAAGACTATCTGACGCTGCCGCGCGCCAACGTCCTTTACTTCGACGGCACCGTATTCCGCGAAGCGGTCACGGGTCTGGTGTTCGCCAACGGCATCAATGTCTCGCCCGATGGCAGCCACGTCTATGTCGCCGAGTCGACGGCACGCCGGGTCCGGACCTATCGTCGCGACCGTTTCTCGGGACATCTCACGCCGGAAAACGTGTTCGCCTTCCCGTCGGGGCCGGACAATATCGACGTCAGCGCTTCCGGCGATCTGTGGATCGCAGGCCACCCCAAGATGTTCGATCTTTTGACCTATGCCGGCGATTCCACCAAGCCGTCGCCGACCGAGATCTTTCACGTCCGCGTCGCCGAGGGGATTCCACAATCGGCGGAGCCGGTCTATGTCAACCCCGGGCGCGAGATCGGCGCCGGCAGCGTCGGCGCAAAGGCGGGCAATAGCTTGTTCATCGGGTCAATCTTCGATCCGAAAATACTGGAATGCCAGTTGCCTTGAGTCGCCGTCGAAGATCACCCCCCGCTCAAAATCGCATCCACGGTGGCGACAAGTTCTTCGGGCGCGAATGGTTTGTTCAGCATCTTGGCCGTTGCGAGTTCGGCCGGGGGCGATGCGCCGGTATATCCCGTCATGAACAGGACCGCGAGGCCGGGCCGCAATTCGCGCGCCAGGCGCGCCAGCGCGAAGCCATCGAGCCGCGGCATGCGCACATCGGTGACGATGAGTGCGATATCCGGCGAATCCTTGACGATTGCGAGAGCCTCCTCGCCATCCGCGGCATCGAGCACGCTGTGGCCCGCATCCGCCAGTGTCTCGACGACGAGACTGCGCACGAAATATTCGTCTTCCACGGCGAGGATTTTAGCCACAGCCGACCTCGTCACCTGGCAGGGCCGGCAGGAAAATCGTGATGGTGGCGCCTGCGCCCGGACTGCTCTTGATGCGCATATGTCCTCCTGACTGTGTCACGAACCCGTACGCGGTGCTCAAGCCCAGGCCCGTGCCTTGGCCAACCGGCTTGGTGGTGAAGAAGGGATCGAAGGCGCGGGCCAGCACTTCGGGCGCCATGCCGATCCCGGTGTCGGTGATCTCCAGCACGACGAAGCTGCCTGGAGCTCCGCTCTCGTCCAGAACGGCATCGCGCGTGGCAATCGTCACTTTGCCGGCACCGGGAAGCGCGTCGCGCGCGTTGACGACGATGTTGAGAACGATGTTCTCCATCTGATTGCGATCGACCTGAACCCGCTGCGTGGACTGCAAGTGGCGCTCGATCGAGATGTTCTCGCGCAAGGAATTCCGGATGAGGTCGCCCATATCGCCAATGAGCTCGTTCAGATCCACTTCGACCGGCGAAAGCGCCTGTTTGCGCGAGAAACTGAGTACGCGCTGGGTCAGGGCGGCGGCGCGGCGGATGCCTTCATCGGCGCCCTGAACATGACGGTCTTCACCCGGGAGGCCGATCTTCTTTTTCAGGAGATGCAGATTGCCTTTGATGATCATCAGATGGTTGTTCAGATCGTGCGCGATGCCGCCGGAAAGCTGGCCCAGCGCCTCCATCTTCTGGCTTTGGCGTAACGCCTCTTCGATCCGCTCGCGCTCCGCAATCTCATTCTCGAGGCGCAGATTGGCTTCGCTCAGCCGCTGGGACTGCCGTTTGAGCTGCGTTTGCGCGTTGCCCAGTCCCATGATCACGAACACCGCCATGAATGCCAGCAGTGCGACGACCGCGTAACGGCTGATGCGGTTGGCGCGGGGCTCTGCGCTGAGCCCCAGATACACCCATCCGAGCGGCGTCCCGCTCTGCACGACCGGGACCACGATGGCACCGTCGTCAGCAAGATGCTTCGCACCATTCAAGCGCGGGGGGAGCGGGTCCGAATGCGCGCGCGAGAAACCCGTCAGTAGATCGCCGTCGCGATGGTAAAGGCCCGCGGCGGCGATCTCCGGATTGACCTGCATGGGACGGACGTATTCTTCCGCCGCCTTGCGGTCGCCGAAGGAGAGTGCCGCAGGCACGCTGGCCGCAAGGACCTGCGCCTGCTCGAGCCCGCCCTGCGCGCGCTGCGATTGATAAAGCGCCTCCTCGTAAAATGCAGCAAAGAGACCGGCGAGGAGCAGAACGATTGCCCCCGCAACCGCGGCCCAGGGCAGCTCGCGGTTGCCGCGCAGCGAGAAGCCGCTCATGGCGGCGCCCCCGAAGCACGGTTGACCTTGCGCGCGAGGCCGAGAAGCTTGGAGCTGATCTGCAGGCCGTCCTGCGCCGCAAGCTTGGCATCGATGTCGAAGACCACGTGCCGCGCGGCCGTGCTCAGGTGGATCACGCCAGCTGGGCCGTCCTCTGACGTGATGGTGAGGATGGGCTTGCCGCGGACGCCATCGAGATCGCCCGCCGCCTGCATCTCATCGGCAACGTAGAGGATTCGGCAACCGTCGGCTGGCTCGTTCTCCGCGACCTGGCGCACATGGATGGGATGGTCGTCGACGCGCTGGCCTTCCGCCACTTGCGGCAGGAGCGCGCTCACCCGGTCGCTGCCCAGAGTGCAAATGACAAAGGGCGCGCCGGGCGCAACAGGCGCGGGCCAGGTCACGAAAGGCGCGAATTTGTAGACATAGGCCGCCTTCACGGCGTCTTCGAGCGACGCGGGCTCCGCACCGGTCGCCTGGACGCTCATGGCGGCGATGAGCCCGGACCAAACGAAGGCGCTGGATCGCCGGCGGCAGCTCAGAAACGCCATTGCAGACCCACGGACCAGCTCCGCGGTACGGCAGTCGCCTCCGATTGGGGGAATTCGAAGTGCCGCGCGTGCAACAGATTGAAGCCCGAAAGCGACACCCTCGTAGTGTCGGACATGTTCCACCAAACGTTCGCATCGAGCTCGACATAATCCGGCAAATGCGGATCGGGCAGCGGACCGACATAGCGCAGATCCGCGCTCAGTCCCACGTCGTGAAGAATATCCATGGTCGAACGCAAAGTCGCGCTTTGCTTGGGATCGTCGCCGAGTTGCGCTGTACCCAGAAAGGTGGCCGTCGCGCCGGGCTTGAATCGGAAGCGTTCGCTCAGCTGATCGAACGAGGCTGAGAGCCGCCACCACGGCGCCATCTGGTAGTCCGCCCAGGCCTCGAAACCGTAGGTGTGACCTTCCAGATTGTTGCCCCAGGTGAGGCTGAGCGGGGCTACACCAAGGATTTCGACGGTGCGCAGATCGTCATAGTCGTTGTAGAACGCCGAGAGCGACACCGAGAAGCGCTCCGCCACTTCATAGCGCGAACCGATTTCATAGGCCCATAGTTGCGCGCTTTGAAAATTCCTGTCGCCCTGCAGAAAAACAATGTTCTGGAAATTCTCGTGCACATCGACATCGAAGGGCGTCGGCGAACGGATGGCGCGTGACGCTTTTGCCCATAGCAGGATGTTGTCGTCCGCTTTCCATGACAGATTCGCGGTGGGCAAAGGGGTCACGCCAGAGAAGGGATCGTCCTCGATCTTGAGCGCGAAGGTGGACGACACCGAGGGTGTCAGCGCGATACTGTCCTCGACGAAGCCATCGAAGAGCTGGAGAGTGCGGCTGTCCGGCGCGAAGAACAGCGTCGAATTGCCGTAGATATGGTACGGGCTGATGCGCGCCTCGCCGCCTACGACCATCTTGTTGCGTTCGTTCATGTTGAAGCTGTACTGCCCGTCGAGATCGAACTGCGTCAGCTCGAAGGTGCCGTTGCCCGGCGTGTTGCGGCTCTCATGGTCGACAGAGGCCGTCAGCTGCAACCGCGAGGCACCTTCAAGGGCGCGGCTCCAGGACGTTTCGAGATTGTAGCCGGTGATATCTGCGCTGTCCTGACCGGGATTGCCCCCGCGGGTCTCCCAGCCGGTGAATGCATCGCCCTGGACGCTGATCGTGTCGGCGTCGCTGGGGGTCCAGTCGAGGCGGAAGCCGCCCTGCGGCCGCTGCCAGTGGTCGTGCGCCGACGCGTCGGACGCAGTTTCGGTGTCCGAGCCGAAATAGCCGCGGCCATAGAGGCGCCAGGCGAGCGAGTCGCCGATGCGTCCGCCATAGCGCAGATACACACTCTGTTCGAGATTGCCCGCATCGAGCTCCAGCAATCCGCCCTGGGTCGCGCTCGCTTTCTTGGTGATGATGTTGATCACGCCGTTGACGGCATTGGCGCCCCAAAGTGTGGCCCCCGGTCCGCTGATCACTTCGATGCGCTCGATTTCCGCCGGCGCCACGTCCTGCATATCCCAATAGACGCCCGAGAACAGCGGCGAGTAGACGCTGCGTCCGTCGACCAGCACCAGCATCTGGTTGGAGAAGTTCTGGTCGCCGATGTTGCCGGTGAAGCCGCGCGCCGTGACGATATAGCGGCTCGCACTGATGCGGATGACCTCCAGATTGGGCGCGAGGCGCAGGATTTCCGGTAGCGTCCGCGCCCCGGAGCGCGCGATGGCGTCCGGCGTGATGACGTAGACCGCGGCCGGAGCATCGCCCAAGTCCTGTGGCGTGCGCGTGACGGAGGTCACGTCCAGGCTCTGCAGCTGGCCGATCGACATTTCCTGGAGTTCGCGCACCGTCTGGCCGCGGGCCGAAAGAAAACCCAGACCGAGAAGTCCACCTAAAACTACACAGAAAGACCTGGAAATAGCCCCCATCAACCCCCGCTCCAGCCGGCGAACCGACCATAACGCGGACCGTGGCCGAAAGTTCCGCCTGCCGGCAACAAAAATTCGCACGCGGTCGGAGCGGACAAGGTCCGACTTTGCTGGCGACTGGTTCGCGGGGTAACGACGGCTATAGTCCCGATCCCGAATTCCCTGTGCAAGGCCAATGACCGTCCGCTTCCTGCTGCTGATGCCCTGGGGACGCGTCGGCAGCAATCTCGTCTTCGACATCCTGCGCCAATCGGCGCGCATGAAGCTCGCCAATGAGAGCCTGAACGCGCTCAAGACTTGGCCCGAGCAGCAGGCCTGGTTCGCCCAATTCTACGAAACCGCGCGCCCGGCGACGGAGCATGGGTTCATCGGCTCCAAACAGAACATGCTGGCGGTGCGCGACGACCGCACCTTCGCCTCGCTCTGTCGCGAGGCGGGCGTGCGCATCGTTCGCCTGCGCCGCGCGAGCATCCTCAAAGCCGCGGTCTCGCAAATGCGCGCCGAGCAGCATGCCAGGACCACCGGAAGCTGGGCGGTCAAGCGCGGCGGCGCCGTGCCCGGCCCCAGCGCGATCGAGCCGGAACTGCTGCTTAAGCGGCTCAAGATGATGGAGGACTGCGACCGGCGGCTGACGGCTCTGTTCGCAGCCGAGGAGACCCTCGACATCGCCTATGAAGAGCTGAACGCCGCGCTCGACACGGCGATCGCGCGCGTGCGCGCCTATCTGGGCGTGCCTCAGACGCCCTACAAGGTGCCGTTCGACAAGGCCACACCCGACCGGCTGGAGGAGGCCATCGTCAATCTCGACGCCGTGCGCGCCGCGCTCAAAGGCACGCGCTATGAAGGCGAGATCTAGATCGGGCAATTCCTACCGCTCGCACGGGGTTCGGCCAGGCGGAAATCGAGGTTCAATTCCGGGAAAGCTTCCGTGCTAGGAAGCTTCTCGTCTGCAAGTTTGCGCAAAATCGAGGTTCAACTCCGAAGGCGATTCCGTTCGCGAAACGATGGGCCTGCAGAATCGTCGAAAACCGAGGTTCAACTCCCGTCCACATTTTCGTCATGGCCGGGCTTGATCGACGCGGAGTGAGAGGCCATTCCGGACGCAATTCGAGCGGGCATCGGGACGCGGGTCGCGTTTTGTGCATCGCAGCAAGCGGCAGAATTTATTTTTTCGATGGGTTCGCGGCGCTTTTCCTTCCTCCCTTGAGACGCAGAAAAGCCAGTCGCGCCGCGCCGTTTCGCGCACCGCGCCGGGATCGCTTGCCTCGTCTCGCACCTGTGGGGATTTAGGGGAAATGGGATTTCTTCCGGGGCGGTTCAAGGGGGCGCCGAAAAATATTTTTGCTGCGCCCGCGAGGGCATGGCACCAAGGCAGCCATGCTCACCGCCGCCCAACGCAAAACGATCGACAGCAAGTGGAATCCGACGCGGTGGCCCACCGGTCCCGCGTATGACTACGCTAGAGCGATGCATCGCCGCAGCTACCAGTTCTACTGCGATCGCATCCAGCATCTGGGCTTTGGCGGCGGCGCGGTACTCGAGGCCGGCTGCGGAACCGGGACCTGGTGTTTCGCCCTGTTGACGGCGTTCGACAAGGTTGCCGGTGTCGACTTCACCCAGGAACGCATCGACGTCGCCAACTGGCTCAAGGCGCGATTTCGCCTGAAGAAACCCGAATTCCGGAAAGGCGATATCCGTGCCATCAGCTTCGAGAATGAAACCTTCGACGCGGTGTTCTGCTCCAGCGTATTGCTGGGCGGAGTCCCTTTGGAAAAAGCGTATGCCGAGTTCCACCGCGTACTGAAGCCGGGCGGGGTGGCCTATGTCGAGTTGAACGGTCTCGGCTACGGCTACAGTCTTTTTCGCGAGACGGGGCCGCGTCATGAGATCGGCGGACACACGATCTACAATTCGCTTTGCCAGCGCAGGCTTTCGAGAACCGTTGCGCAAATCCGCGCCGCCTCAACCGCCCATGCCACGGCGTTCGAGAGTGCTGGGGCTGCAAGTGATTTGCTGAAGGCCGTCGGCGCGGAACCAGATGCCGTCGCGGCGGCGGAAGCCATCGAAGCATTGGGCGACGGATATCCCGCGCTCCTGCTGAAGGACGTGCGCGACATCGGCCAGGGCACGCGGGACAAGTTTTCCCAACCGTCAGGCGGCCGGGGCTACGAGCCGGAAGAGCTCGAAGCCGTCGCGCGACAGACCGGTTTCCGGCGCTTCGAATGGAGCCACGAGGGCTGGCTGTCGCTGCAAGACGACGGCACGGTACGCAAAGGGACATCCGCCGTTGCACCGCCCTTTTCGCAGCCCTTCTTCGAGGGCCATCTGCGGAGGTTCGAGACGCTTAGCTGGAAGTAGGCGGAATCCATTCCAGTTTCCGCCATTGCCGATAGACCGCATGCTTGCCGGGATGGACTGGATCGGCCCTGCGTTCGAGGTCGAGAATTCTTCCGCGGCTGTCCAAGATCACAATCTCAGGAGCGTCTTCGGGCACCGTGAAGGAGATTCCGTTGAGAAGCTCTTCGCTTGGCCGTAGCGACCATTCGGCGGAGTTTTCCAGAGATGACAGGGTGATCGTCCAACGCTCGCTGCTTTTGTCGACCGTGAAATCGAGCTTCTCGGCAAGGTTCAGGTAGTCGAGCAGCCGGCCTGTGGTGGTCAGGAACAAATTGCCCTTGGCGTGGCGTTCGGCAATGTCGCGCCAGGCCTGCACCGACAATTCTCCCAGCACCGGATGGAGCGATCGTTTCTTGCTGCCGTCTGCAGTGCGGCGGGTGACACCGAAATGCTGATAAAGGACCACTGCACCCTGCCGCGCTTCCAGTCCATCAAGATTGTCGCGGCTCGCCTGCTTGCCGAACGAGCTTTCGTCGGCGGCCCAGGCGCCGCGATAGCGCTTAAAAACGGTGAGCGGCGAACCGTCGAGCGCCCTCATGCGAACCAAGGTACGGTTGAACATGGCAAGGAACAGCGCGCGTTTGTCGACGTCCTCCATCGCGAAATCGAGGATTTCGTCGCGGCGGTCTTCCTTGCGGCGATAAATGAGCTTCCAATTCTTGTAGTCGGCGATCGCCTTGCGCAATTCCTCGTCGTCGGCGAATTCGAGCTGGTCGCCGAACTTCGCCATCTCCATCGCATAATCCGGCCAGTAATATCGAAAGCCGAAATCCTGCATCAAATCGAAGGCGTGCATGGGGTGATTGGGGTCGTCGAGTTTCTGGTAGAAGCCCCAGGGGCCGGCGATGTTGCTGGGCGACCAGCTATGGTTCACGAAGACAAAGGGTTTCAGCCCTTTTTCCTGCATCAACTGAAGCCCGCGCTCGATTTCTGCCCGCGTGCCCAGATCGTGGCGCACGCTCTTGTAGTCCTGGTTCCAGTTACCGAAGCAATGCAGCGTATCGAACCAACCCATGCGGCCGAGCTCGGCGATGCGCTCGGCATGGGGCCATGGCGTGAGTGAACCATCGGCAAAGCCTGTGTACAGCGGCAGCCCGAATGACCTGCCGGCAAACACCCAGAAGCTGTCGCCGACTTCGAGACCGAGGCCGTCACCATAGGGTGTCGCACCCGTGCCGTTCACGAAGCCGTGCCAATCCTCGAAGATTTCGATGCTGCAGCTGTCGCAATCGTTGGAGACAGCAAGCGCCGCGCGATAGGGAAACGGGTATTTGCGGATGCGGACGTCGCCGCGCTCGGACGGCAACAGGCACTCCGTCACCGTCGCGTCCTTCAGCAGGGCTGTGGGATGAACCGGCACGACTTCAGGCGCCGACCATGGGGCCAAGAAGATCGGTCAACCGCTTGAGACGCGTGGCTTCGCCGGCATTGGCGGGCTCGAGCCCGTTGAGCCATTGGCGCGCCTCGTCGAGCCGGCGTTGAGAGACGAGCAGGTCGGCGAGTTCCAGCACCGCCAGATTGCTTCTGGTGTTTTCCACCGAAACGCTGAAATAGCGGATTGCGGTGGCGGCGTCGCCACGGTCGCGGAAAAACCGCGCTGCCAGCAAATAGGCGAGCGGCTTGCGCGCCGGGACCTGCGCCGTGACCTTGGCGAGCACCGACACCACGAGATCCGGGTCTGCCGTCGCCAAGGCGGCCCTGAAGATCGCATCCCATAGCGCGATCGACTTGACCCGCTTGCCGCCCAGTTGGTCGATCACCGCCAGCGCCTGCGCCTTCTTGCCGGCCGCGAGCAGCGCCTCGCATTGGAGCGCCAGAACGGCCGGATCGCCGCTTTCTTGCCAGGCGCAGAGCACGTCCAGCGCCTTGTCGGCAGCGCCGGTGTCGATCAGAAACCGCGCGTGTTCCAGCGCAAAGGACACTGATTTTTCCGACCATTGCGCATGACGGGCGAAGAACTCTTCGCTGCGCAATCCACCGGCGGTGCGCACCGATTGCGCACGCATAACGGCTGCGGTTTCGCCACCCTCGGCAATGGCTGAGTCGTCGTCATCGTCGTTTCCGCCGACAAAGGCATCCACCATCCGTCGCACATTGGTGCGCACGATCGTTTCGGTGACATGAATCATGTCGTCGAGCCATGCCATCTTGCGATCCGACAGGATCACCGACTCGTAGCTCGGGTAGTAAGAGACGAAAGGCAGTTCGGCCACGGCCGTTTCCGCAGCGGTGCGCAGAACCGATTTGGAATAGGTATTGGCGACCATGACGTCGACCGGACGCTGCGTGACCTGCAGAGGCACCGGCGAGACCGTCAGCAGCACGCGCAATTCCTTCGGGCCGTGACGCTGAAGCAGCAACAGCGCGTTCTTGAGGAAGCCATAAGCTTCTTCAAACGACAGCACATGTAGTTCGTAGCGGCCGGGATGGGCCTTCAGGGTCGAAGGGCGCGGGCTGACATTGAGGTAGTAGCCGCTCAAGGTGTCGAACCAGACTTCGGACAGGCCCAATGTCATGATCACAGTGCGGCAGGACGTGGCCGTGCGGTAGGATTGCGTGATCGCGGCGCGGCGCGCCAGGATCACATCGCGCGGTTCCGGCCTCAAGCTGGGAGAGACATGCTGGTCGGCGAACTTGCCCGGCATGACCTCTAGAACGTGGTGCTCGGCGACGAATTCGCGCTCCCCGAAGGCCCAGGCGAATTCGTTGTAGATCGAGGGCGTGCCGTAGTTGTTTATGATCCCCGGATCGAGATTGACGAACTCGGGCTTGCGAAACAACGCGCGGGCCGGAATCTGGAATCCGCGAGCGGCAAGCTCCGCTTCCACATTGCGTGCGAAGCACGACCCCACCGTGAAAATGGGCTCGCCGGATTCGAGCTTGAACGGCACGTCGAACGAAGGCAGCGCAATCGGCTCGACCCGGTTCGGCGCACCGCGGTCGCCCCAGGCTGCAAACGGATTGTTCTTGCGGTTCTGTACCGCCACGTCCGACGGAATTCTGATCAACGGCATGCGACGACAGCCCCAAGAGCTTCGTCACGATAAGTCATCGGCCGGGTCCGGAACAGGCTAATTCCGTTCATTCTCACCCAGCCACCGCGCTCTGGCGAAGGCGCGCGCATATCGCCTGCGCGTCCTGCGCCTGTGCGATCAGGCGGCGGTGCTCGTCGGGCAGATCCGGCTCCACAAGGGACTCGACGGCAAGCGGGCCCGTCTTCAGCCGCGCATTGGCGTTGGGATTGCCCCCGATCCAATGCCGCAACGGCAACGTCTCCAGCACGCCCGCATCGAACGGCAGATCCAGCGCCCCGCACAGCGCGGCCAGCGTCGGGCGCGGTCGGCTGACCAGGTCCTCGTAGGCCAGGAACACCATGCGACCTTGCGGCCGGAAATGCTCGAGCAGCAGCTCGTAGCGGTCGGCCCAAACTGCGAGGTAGGCTTGGCATTGCTGGCGATAGAAAGCCGCGTCTTGCCCGCGCGGCAGGCGCTTCAATGTCGATGCCCAGGCCTGTTCGGGGCTTTTGAACAGTACCAGCGCGTCGAAGCCGAGCAGCGGATCGTGTGCGACCAGCTTGGGCGGGTTCTTGTCGGCGGAGATGAGAATTTCGCTGCCCAGGCGATGGGCGATCTTGGCGTACCAGTCGCTGCCGCAGGCGGCGAGCGCGCGGCGCAGGCGCCAGTCGAGAACAGCGCAAGCCGGTCCGCAGGAATTGCAGTATCGCAAGTCGTGGCCTTGCGGCGCGGTGAAGTCGATCGGCGCGCCGCCGCCGTTCGCGCGGTGCTCGGTCAGCCAATGCGACTCGCCAATGTTGACGACGCCGGGGAGCGCGCCCAACAGCCGGTCGAGCAGCGTGCTGCCGCAGAACGATACCCCGCAGATCGCGATGTGGCGGAAATGGTCCTGCGAAGCCGCCTCGAGCGGCGGCTCCGACAGCACCTCGGTCAGGACGCGCCGGAACGAATCCGGGGCGGCGGGGCTGGCAAGCGCTGCCGCTGCGCCTGGCGAAACGCCTTGCGCCAACGCGGCGGTGCCGAGATGCGCGGCCGCTTCGATGTCGCACGGATCGATCTCTGTCAGCGCGCGCCAATGCGGCAAGGCTTGCGCAGTCTCGCCCGTCTCTTCCAGGCGGCGCGCCAAGGCACGGTGGATCGGCCGAGCCTGCGGGTCACGGTCGAGAATGACGGCCGCGACGTCTTGCATCGCAGCCCAATCGCGCATCGCCCGCGCTTTGAGCCATCGATGGGAGAGAGGCTGCGGCCGCGCAGTCATGGTTCGCCGCTGACTATGTCGGGCGCAGCCGCGAGTTCCTTCGCCAGTGCCATTGCCTTGGCGTTGGAGGGCTCCTCACGGAGGAGGTCTGCCAGGACCCGAGTCGCGGCATCGGCGTCGCCCAGCCGCTGATGACAGCGGGCGAGGTGCAGTCGGGCCGCTCCGCCGAGCGCCGGATTCAGCGCGGCGAGCCTCTGCCATGCAACCGCCGCGGCAGCGAAATCATGCGTACGCATGGCGGCCTGGGCAAGCAGGCGCTGGATGTCCTCGTGTTCGGCGTCGATGCGTATGGCGGCGAGGCCGTTCGCCACCACGGAATGGAAGCGCCGGTCCTTGTAGGCCATGCGCATTTGCTTGTGCAGGTGGCGCAAGACCTGACCGAGCCTGCGCTCGAGCTCCGCGGCGCGCGCCGATTGCCGAGGCACCTGCAGGAGAAGATCAGCTGCCGCCACGGCTTGGCCGTCTTCCAGTGCCGTCTTGGCGGCCTTCAGCATCCGGACCGTCAGTTTGGCGAGCGCCAGATTCGCTTCGCTGTTGTTCGGGTCGGCATGGAGTACTGCGCGCCAGGCCGAGACCGCCGGGCCAAAGGCTTGCGCCCGGTCGAGCGCCCGCGCGCGTTGCAGCAACGCCTTCTCGTCCTCAGGCGCCGCCGTGAGCACTGCTTCCCAGACTTCCGCGGCACTCAGCCAATGCTGCTCGGCCATCTCGATCTGCGCCAAGCCGTGCAAGCTGCGGACGTCGTCGGGCTTCAGATTGAGGATCGTAACAAAGGTCTCGCGCGCCGCGGCCCGGTCGCCGATCGCGGTTTGATCCTTGGCGCTTTGCTGCAGGAATTTGAGCACGCGCTCGGTCGCGGTCAGCGCCAGGATGTTTTCAGGCTCGACAGCCAGCATCGCGGCGTATTCGAGATAGGCAGCCGCCGCCCGGCCCTCTCGTTCCGCAGCCGCCGCGCGCGGCAGCAGATCGCGTGCGATGGCCGCCGCCACCTTCTTGAACGGCTCGCCATCGTCGCGGCGGCCAAGTCCCGCGGCGGCGACGGCAGCACCGCGAAAGTCCGACTTGCGCTCATAGCTGCGCAACTCCTGTTCTGCGGCTGCAGGATCGGACGCCGCCATTTCGGCGAAAAGATCGCGAGCGCGTTCCATCTGCCCGCATTCCACGGCCAGACGCGCCGCCGAGGCACGCGCGTCCGCATCGCCAATAGCACGCAGCGAAGCGGCGGAACGTGCGGCAGCATAGGGGCGTTTGGACCGCCATTGGGCACGCGCGAGCTGAAACCAGCCTTCCGCCCAGTCCGGACGAAGCTCGGTCACCCGACGCCAAGCCTCGGCCGCTGCCGGCCATTCGCGCAGATTGCTGAGCGCGCGGGCGTTTAGTTGGGCCATCTCGCGATCGGGACGAATATCCAAGAAGGTCTTCGTCGCCGCGAACAGGGCGCGCCAATCGCTGGCGCGCCATGCAAGCCTCGCACTCCAACGCTCGATATCGAGAGCTTCGGGCTGGAGTGCACGTGCTTGTTCGAGATAGGCCTTGCAGGCGCCATCGTCGTCGGCGCCGAACGCGGCCCGGGCCATCCGCATCGTCTCTGCGAAGGCGTCTGGCGCTTGCTCTGACGCGTCCACCACGAATGAGCCTCAGGGGGTCCCGTGATAGGACTTGTACCAGTCCACGAAAGCAGGAATGCCTCTTGATATCGGCGTTTTCGGAACAAAGCCGTAGTCCCGTTGGATGGCCGCGATGTCGGCGTAGCTTTCCGGAACATCGCCGGGCTGCAGCGGGAGCATCTGCATTTCCGCCTTCTTGTCCAGCGCCTCCTCGAGAACCGCAATCATGTGCATCAGGTCCTCAGGTCTGTTGTGCCCGATGTTGTAGATGCGGTGGTTGCCATGGACTGCGGCCTTGGTGGGATCCAGGGCGATGGCCGTGATACCGCTGACGATGTCGTCGATATAGGTGAAATCGCGCTTCATCCGGCCATGGTTGAACACTTTGATGGGTTCGCCCGCCAGGATCGCCTTGGTAAATAGCCACAGTGCCATGTCGGGCCGGCCCCACGGTCCGTAAACAGTGAAGAAGCGCAAGCCGATCAGCGGGGTTCCGAAGAGGTGTGCATAGGCGTGGCTCATGACTTCGTCCGCCTTCTTGGTGGCGGCGTAGAGCGAGATCGGCGTATCGACGCGGTCCTCCTCCGAAAAGGGCATCTTGGTATTGCCGCCATAAACCGAGCTGGATGAAGCATAGATCATCGCTTCGCAACGGTCGGTTCGGCGCGCGAGTTCCAGCATGTTGAGATGACCGACCAGATTGGACTGTGCGTAGACATGCGGGTTGTCGATGCCGTAGCGCACGCCGGCCTGCGCGGCCAGATGGATGATCCTGCGGAACCCGCCGCCCGCGACGGCTTCCATGAGCGCCGCGTTGTCGGCGATATCGACCTCGCGGAATATGAAATTCTTGTCCGTCACGAGCGCCGCCAGCCGGTCCCGTTTGAGTTTGACCGAGTAATAGTCGTTGACGTTGTCGAGACCTATGACGCGCTCGCCGTGCGCGAGCAACCGCCGCGCGACATGAAAGCCGATGAACCCAGCGGCGCCAGTGACCACAAATCCCATCACAACCCCTGCCGACGCGCGAGCCGCCCGCGCGAAGTCTTTCTCGATGTCTTTAGCCTATATGCCGCGTGCTTTGAAGCGTGCAGTTGCGCGGCGCGGCAGCCTCCATACCCAGCTGATCCAGGAGCTGTCCGACGGTTTGTCGGCTGCCAAATTTGCTTCGCACATAGGCTGGTGCGGCGGATTTCGCCTGCGCACGCCAGAGGGGATCGCGGATGATCCTGATGACGGCCGAGGCGTAGGCTTCGGCGCCGGCATCGGGAGAGACCAGGATTCCCGTGACTCCCGGCTCCATGGTTTCGAACGTGCCGCCGACATCGGAGGCGACCGCCGGCACACCGAAATGCTGCCCCTCGATCAAAACATTGGGCAGGCCCTCGCGGTCGGACGTGAGCATAACGAGATCGACAGCCCGTAACCATTCGCCCACGTTGGAGACGAATCCGGACATGTGGAAACGTCTACCAAGCCCGCGCGCCTCGGCGTGCGCACGCATCTCGTCAGCCATTGCGCCGCCGCCGAGCACGACGAAATGGGCGTCGGGACAGATGTCGGCGACGATGCGCGCCACATCGATCCAGAGACGAGGCCGCTTGACAGCCTCTATGCGGAATACGCCAGCGACAAGGAACGCATTCTTCGGGATGCCCTGTTGCGCACGGACATCACCGTCGCCCGGTGCTGCGAGCGCTTCAAAATCGACGGCGTTGTAGACGACGCGGAAGCGTGCCTTGTCCGGCCATCCTGACCAGTCTTGATCGCTCTTGGCGCCGGCGGTCGAATTGTTGACGAGTGCGAAGTCGTGCGCGGCGAAGAGCTTGCGATATGTGTGCCTCATCGGCCGTACAAACAGATTCATCTCGAACGGGCCCAAGCCCCAAAGGTCCGGGGACAGCGAACCACGATGGCAAAGGAACTTGGGCACGCCGGCGAGGGCGCAGCCGATCGCGCCGGCGAACAGGTCCTGGCGCAGATGCACCGCCTTCGGCCTGACTTCCAGGATGAGTTTCGCGAGCCTGACGATATCTTCGCGCAGATTGTGCGGCAGCAGCTCGATCGCCGCCGCCAGCCGCGGCCTGTCGCGCAGCTGCGGCAGCGCGGACATGATATCCGTGGATTCGGCCCATTTGCAGCCGTAGTGCACGATATCGATGGGAAGCTCGCGCGCAGCTCTCAGAAATGAGCGGTCGCCGCGATCCTCGGAGCGGATCGCCAGCACGATTCGCGCGATGCGCGGATCGCGCACCATTTCGGCGAGCACGGCGACCGTCTGCCGTTCGCTGCCGCCCGGCCTGAGCGAAGAGGTTACCGTGAGAAGGTGACCTTCGTGCGGCACATAACCGATGGCGCCCTGTTCGATCTCTTCGAAAATAACGTCGATCAGGCACTCGGGATAGCGCAGATCTTCGTGCCAGCCGCAAAATTCGACCACCTTGTCCAGGCGCGCGAAACGCGAAACGTTTTTTCGCTCGACCCCGAACATGCCGCCCAACTGCGCGACAATTGCGTGCGCCTTGCCGAAATGGTGCAGGCGCTCATACAGCAACGCGAGCTCGAACGCCGGTGAAAAATTTGCATGGTCCCGCGGTACCCGGGCGAAATGCGCAGCTGCCGTTTCCTGGTCGAGTCTGGCGCTGGCAAGCATTCCCAGAATCCATTGCGACCGCGCCCCGCCGTCATCGCGCTCGCGGGCGATGCATTCGTGCTCCGCAATGCTGGCGATCGCGCGTGTACGCCAGACATAGGTCCGAACGCGGCGGAATATATCTCTTAACGCAGCATCGACGCTCTCGCTCCCCTTTTCGAAGGGCGCCTGTGTCGACAGCAATTCACGCACTTCAGCGAGAGCCTGAATATCGTCCCCGGCGTCGAAAAGCTGACGGACGGCGCGCGCGCAAGACGCGATGTCATCGCCGCAGGCTGACCGCTCGCCCGCCCGAGAAAGCGGCTCTTCGATCGTTGGTCTTCGCAGCCGTGTGTGCGGCGGCGCTTCACCATCGGCAGACGGGCTCTGCAGAAGGTCCGCGGTCTCCTGGCCGTCTACTCGTCCCTTCAGATACACCCTCAGCTGCTGGAGTTCCCTGTACTCGCCGAGCAGCGGTTCCAGCTCCGCGATGGAGGCCGCCACATTGTCCGGCTCCGCATGCACCCGTCGGCACAAATCTTCGATCAAGGTTCGCGAAACCTTGTCGCAAAGTCGCCTGGCATCGTCGTGTGCCGGTTGCAGACGGAGGACTTCGCGAAGCCTGCTCAAGGCGTTCACGGCCTGGCCATTCCTGGCATGGATGCGACCCAGCGCCATTCGAGGCTCGAAGTCCATCGGGGCGAGCTCCGCAATCCTTTCCCACAGGGCACGGGCTTGCTCGAATTCGCACAGACGCATCAGACGTCGCGCGGCAGGACGAAGTGTCGACAGGCTCGCCGTGGCGAGCTCGGGGAGGCATTCGCGAACCGCCGAAGAAGCGGGGGCTGCCGGTTGCCCGGTGGGCGAATGAGAAGACGCGAAGGAACCCATCTTGCGCTGATCCGCCGTCCACCTGGTTCCTCGCGACGCTAGCATGGGCCATCGAAAAAGCGCACCGACCAAGCAGATCGCGGACCAGGCGCAACTTGCAGTTACGATTTTTGGAATCCCAATCCCAGAAATTGTGTATCGGCCATTGTCAAGTTTGGGCCCGTCGCTTGATCGTTCTCCGACTGTCGGCGTAAGGACAGCGCGGGTGGGGAATATACCATGGTCCTAGCGAACGACAGTTCGGGCCGCCAGCAGAACCAGCGCTGGCCATTGCCCGCGCTGCAATCCGAACTCGCCGCGCTGGAAGCGGAACTTGCATCCGGCAAGAAGCCCCATGTCGAGCGCCTGCAAGCTCTCGAGGGAGACGTCAAACATTGGGCCGGCTGGTTTTCCGACGGCCGTCCCGCGCCGCGCTTCGCGCGCATCCTGTTGCGCGCCGGCCAGCCGGACGCGGCTCGCCGGCTGCTCGAATACACGCACCGCGTTGCTTCGGACGGGGACGGGAGCTTATCCCTCCTTCTGGTCAACGCGACGGCATCTTGTGGAGATCATGCGTCGGCGCTGAAGGTTCTTCAGCCCCTTGTCCAAGCCCAGCCGCAGAACCCCGCGCTGCTGGGCCGCGCCGCCGAGCTCGCCTGCAAGATCGGTCAAGTCGAAGACGGCCTTGCTTTTTATGCCCGGGCCTCATCTATCGATACGGCCTGGCGTGGCCGATACCTCGCCGCGTTGATCGCGGCTGAGAGAGCTGAAGATGCGCTCGCAGAAGCGCGCGCCGCTTTGCGACACACCTCCGGGGATACGGCGCTTTGCTTCGCCAGTCTCAGGGCTTTATGGCGTTTCGGCAACGACCGGGACGAGGTTGCGCGCGCACGAAGCCAGTTTCTGGCTCAGATTCCGCCCGACGACAGCGCGCCGCTATGGCGGGCCCGGATGCACAAATGCGCGCAGGACTACGAAGCCGCGCTCGCAGAGCTGCACGTCGCCCACCGAAACAATCCGCAGGATCCATCCGTGTTGCGCGAGCGCGCGGAAGTGGCGCTTCTTCTGGGCCATTGGGGACGCGACGCGTCCGCGATTGCAGCTGCGGCTCCGGTATGCGATCAGGCGCCGGAGCTTGCCGCGCAAATCGCGCGCGCCGACCGCTTGCTGAGGGCTTTCGGCGGTTCGCTTGCGTCGGCATCCGAAGATCCCAGTCGCTGGAGCCAACTGCGCTCGCCGGAGAGCGTGTTCGAGATTGTCGCCGCGAGAAGACAGCCGATGCTGCGACCCGCCGGGCGCGGCTTGGTAATGATAGCGCATTCGCTGACTGCGGGCGGCGCCGAACGCATCGTCGCCAATATCTTCCGCCGGTTGCGCGAAGAGGGCCGCTTCGACTGGGTGAAGCTGTATCTGGTGCGCCTGTCGGCGGAGGACGGCAGCGATTTCTATCTGCCGCTGACGGGCATCGCGCGCCATGATGTGGTGGTGCTCGATCGCGATGTCGCGGTCGAGGAGCCCTTTGCATATCTGTCACAGGATGCGGCCCGCACCGCGCAGGCGATCCGCGACCGGCTCCTCGCCGACAGGCCGGCTGTGGTGCATCTGTCGCTTGAGCCGCTGACGCTCTATGGCGGACTGGCGGCACTGGAGGCGGGCGTGCCGCGCATCGTGCTGCACACACACAACATGCGGCCGACGAGCCTTTTTCCGGACTCGCCCATCCCCCCGCGCTGGCGCGACTGTTATGCGGCGCTGCTCAAGCGCGAAGAGGTCAGGCTGGTCTGCTGTGCGCGTGCCGCGATGGGCGACTACGCCGAATGGCTCGGCATCGGTGCATCTGAGCGGCTCACCTTCGTTCACAACGGCTCGGACTTCGACCGTTTCCGCCCCGCAGACGAAGCTGCGCGGGCTCAGCTGCGCGCGGAACTCGGCTTTGCCGCCGAAGCGCCCGTGGTCGGCACGGCCTTCAAGTTCCGCGAGGAGAAGCGTCCGATCCTCTGGATCGAGGCCGCCTGTGCGGTCCTAGAGCGGCGGCCGGATGCGCGCTTCGTGCTGTTCGGCGACGGACCGCTGCTCCCGGCGGCAAAGGATGCGGCTGCCGCGCGGGGCGCCGGGAACAGGATTGTCTTTGCCGGGCTTGTCGACGATCTCCATCGGCGCCTGCCACTGCTCGACCTCTTCCTGCTGACATCAAGCTCGGAAGCTTTGCCAAACGTTCTCCTGGAAGCGCAGGCGGCGGGGGTTCCTGTGGTCGCGCCCGACGTCGGCGGCATAAGCGAGACCATGATCGCGGGCGAGACGGGGCTTCTGGTTCGTGATGAAGGCGCCGATGCCTATGCCAGCGCAATCCTGAGAGCGCTCGACGATCCCGCGTGGCGCCGCAGCGCCTCGCACAGCGGTACCGAATTTATTCGAAAGCACTTCTCGCCCGAACGGATGATGGCGAACATGTGCGCCGTCCTGCTCGGGGAAGAAGCCTAAGCTGCCGTTTCCGCTGCAACGCCGATCAAGCCCGCGCGCATGCGCAGCATCCGCCACAACAGCGCGCCCGCGAGCTTCGTGACGCGGCCCTGCGGGTCGGCGCCGACGGCCTTCGACACCATCTGCGCCAGCTTCTGCACATGGCGGCGGCGATAGATGCGCAAGGTGGTGGCATAGGACGCCTTGGCGCATTGCGTGCGGACATAGGGTCTCGCGGCCTCCTGCCCCTTGGGCACCGTGGCGCAGTAATAGGCGAAGGAGAGTTCGTCGTCGTCCGACTCGTTGATGCGGCCGACAGCGACCATCAGCTTCTTCCAGAACGGAAGATCGGGCTCGGCTTGCGCGTTCAGAGTCTCGAAGAACAGCTTGTAGTGACGGTATTCGTCGGCGGCGATGCGGCCGGCGATCTCCTTGAGCACCGGCTCGTCGGTCGCGTCGCGGACGGCGGAATAATACGAGGAGGTGCCGCTCTCGACCACGCAACGCGCGATCATCTCGCCGCGCCGGCTGCCGCGCACCGAGGTCAATGTCTCGCTCTGGAAATGCGCTGGACGATATCCCGTCCGGAAACGGGCAAACGTCTCGTCCAACTTGAATTCCGGATCGGCCAGCTCGGCCCAGCGGCCCAGCGCCCTGCCGTGCTGCGATTCCTCGCGGCCCCATTCCTCGATCGCGGCCTGGGTCGGTGCGTCGGTAAAGATGCGCTTGAGATAGGTGACGTAGTCGGGCGCGTTGAATTCGACCAGCGCCGCTGCCTTGACCGCGGTCAGGATCCAGGGCTCGACCTTGGACGGATCGAAGCGCTCCCACGCCACGTCGTCGAGAGTCCAGCCCTGCGCATAGACCGTCGCGTTCATCTGCACCACCCTTCACCCAACGGCATTATACCGGCGAGGTTCCGCCGGTGAAACCCGCCTGTCGGGCCCGTCGCGCTACCCGCGCGCGGCCGCTTCTGTTAAGAATCGTTCAGGGACTGGGAAATTCGGGGCATGCGGCGGCTGATCGAGATCGTGCGCGCGCGCAAGCTCGACCGCGTCGGCGCCGGCTACGCGGTTATCGGCTGGCTGGCGGTCCAGGTCGCCTCGGTCGTGCTGCCGACCTTCGAGGCGCCCGCCTGGCTGATGCAATGGACCATCGCGGCCGCGATCGCGGGGTTCCCTTTCGCACTCGCCATCGCCTGGCTGCTTTTCGGCCCCGATGCCGATCCGCAGAAGCCGGGCCGCCAGCGCAACTGGTATGCCGCCGCGCTGGTGGGCGCGATTCTGGTGTCGATCTGGGGGAGCCTGGCGCTGTATTTCCAGCATCGCGGCGATCAGGAGCCGGCTGGGGCCGCGCCGCCCGCGGCCGCGGAAGCCTCCATAGCGGTCCTGCCTTTCGACAATCTCGGCGGCGATCCGGCGCGCGCCTATGTCAGCGAAGGCATTTCCGACGAGCTGATCAATTCGCTCTCGCGGGTCTCCAATCTTCGGGTCGCCGCACGAACCTCGTCCTTCGCCTTTCGCGGCACCAAGGCGGGCATCGCCGAGATCGCGCGACAGCTCGGCGTGCGCACGATTCTGGAGGGCAGCGTCAGCGACGACGGCGCGCGCGTGCGCGTCAATGTCCAGCTGGTGAACGGCGCCGACGGATATCTGATCTGGTCCGACAGCTTCGACCGCGATCTGACAGATGCGGTGGCGCTGGAAGACGAAATTGCCCAGGCGGTCACCCAGGCCTTGACGCACCGGCTTCTGCCGGGCCCCGCACCGCGTGCGCCGGTCAATCCCCAGGCTTATCGGTCGTATCTCCAGGGCCAGTATTTTCTCTTCAAACACGACAAGGACAGCGTCCTGCGCTCCGTTCCGCTATTCGAGCGGGCGGTCAAGGCGGCGCCCGACTATGCCGACGCACAAGCAGGCCTTGGTGCGGCGCGCATGATCCTGGCCTTCAATTACGGCCGCGCCGACACGGTTCTTCCCGCGTCCGAAGCAACGCAGGCCGCGCTGCGCGCCGATCCGCGCAATCTGCAGGCGCTGCTCACGCGGTCGAGCCTCGCGGCGCTGAACTGGGATTGGACCGGCGTCGCCGATGCGCTGGCGCGCGCCAACGCGCTTTATCCCAAGAGCTCGGAGGTGCTGCACTACCGCAGCATTCATCTGGCCTATATGGGTCTTGCGGAAAAGTCGGCCGAGTTCGAGCTGCGCGCGGTCGACCTCGATCCGCTGTCGTTCATCAAATGGTTCAATGTCGCGACGGCCTATCTTTCCGCCGGACGATACGAGCAGGCCATCGCCGCTTCGCGCCGCGCGCTCGCATTGGTGCCGGAGAGTCCGCAGGTGCTCGAGATCATCTGCGAGTCCGAAGTGGCGACCGGCGATCTTGCCGCGGCGAAACAGCTTGCCGCACAGCTCTCTTCCGGCTCGATCGCGGTGCCGGCGCCCGCCTGCGGCATCCAGCTTGCCATGGCCATGGGCGCGAAACGTCAGGCGCGCAGAATCGCGGACGCGATCGCCGCAGGCTACGACACCGGATCCACCTTCGCCTCCGGCATCGCGGACCTCTATGCCTTCTGCGGCGACGTTCCCACCGCGCTGGCATGGTACGACAAGGCCTATGACCGGCGCGAACTCAGGCTGTTGCTGAAGCGATTCGATCATCGCCTTCCTGACGCACTCAAGGCGGCTCCCGCCTGGTCGGCTCTCTGGAGCAAGCCGGCGCTGGTCGCCTGGGAGGCGCGGCGCCAGGCTATCGGCGCGCGCATTCTGGCGGGGCGGTAAGGCTTCGACGCGCGCCCCAGGCGCGAACTCGCTCCGGCTTGAGCCGCGTCACATCGCCGAGCGCAGCCGGCGAAGATGATCGAGCGCCGCGGTCGCCTTGGCCATCTCCGCGTCGGACTTGGCGGTGGCGATATCCTCCTGCGCGTCGATGATGCGCCGGTCGAGCTCCTCGGCGCTGAGCGAAGCCAGCGGCACCGCATCCTCGGCCAGGACCGTGACCTTCGCCGCCGTCACTTCCGCGAAGCCGCCGGTGATGAAGAAGCGGTCGTGCTTGCCGTGCGCGATCCGGGCGTCGATGACGCCGGGCTTGAGGGTGGAGATCAGCGGCATGTGGCCCGCCATCACGCCCATCTCGCCCTCGGCGCCCGGAATGGTGACCATCTCGGCCGCCTGCGAGAACAGCAGCCGCTCGGGCGAGACCAAGTCGAAGGAGATTTTATCGGTCATGTATATCTAGCGAGTAGTGAGTAGTGCGTAGTGAGTAGCAAAAGTTTTTCGCTTCTCGCTTCATAACTACTCCCTATTCACTACTCCCTATTCACCAATTACGCCGCTTCCATCGCCATCTTCTGGGCTTTGGCGCGGGCTTCGTCGATCGCGCCGACCATGTAGAAGGCCTGCTCCGGCATGTCGTCGCATTCGCCGTCCACGATCGCCTTGAACGAGCGGATGGTGTCCTTGAGCTCGACGAACTTGCCGGGCTGGTTGGTGAACTGCTCGGCGACGTGGAAGGGCTGGCTCAGGAAACGCTGGATCTTGCGCGCCCGGGCCACCACCAGCTTGTCGTCTTCCGACAACTCGTCCATGCCCAGGATGGCGATGATGTCCTTGAGCGCCTTGTACTGCTGGAGCACTTCCTGCACGCGGCGGGCGACAGTGTAGTGTTCCTCGCCGATGACCTGCGGATCGAGAATGCGCGACGTCGAGTCGAGCGGATCGACCGCCGGGAAGATGCCGAGCGAGGCGATGTCGCGCGAAAGCACTGTGGTCGCGTCCAGATGCGCGAACGATGTCGCGGGCGCCGGATCGGTCAGGTCGTCGGCGGGCACATAGATCGCCTGCACCGAGGTGATCGAGCCGCGGTTCGTCGAGGTGATGCGCTCCTGCAGATTGCCCATCTCGGTCGCCAGTGTCGGCTGATAGCCGACCGCGCTCGGGATGCGGCCCAGGAGCGCCGACACTTCCGAGCCGGCCTGGGTGAAGCGGAAGATGTTGTCGATGAAGAGCAGCACGTCCTTGCCCTCGGCGTCGCGGAAATATTCCGCCACCGAAAGGCCGGTCAGCGCCACGCGCGCCCGCGCGCCCGGCGGCTCATTCATCTGACCGTAGACCAGCGCGCATTTCGAACCCTCGGTCGAGCCCGTCTTGGGATCGATGTTGACCTTGGACTCGATCATCTCGTGATAGAGGTCGTTGCCCTCGCGCGTGCGCTCGCCGACGCCGGCCAGCACGGAATAGCCGCCATAGGCCTTGGCGATGTTGTTGATGAGCTCCTGCATGGTCACGGTCTTGCCGACGCCGGCGCCGCCGAAGAGCCCGATCTTGCCGCCCTTGGTATAGGGGCAGAGAAGGTCAACCACCTTGATGCCGGTGACGAGGATCTCGGCAGAGCCCGCCTGTTCGGAGAAAGTCGGTGCCTCGCGGTGGATGCCCGCCATGTGATCTTGCGCGATGGGGCCGGCCTCGTCGATCGGCTCGCCGATGACGTTCATGATGCGGCCGAGCGTCGCCGGGCCTACCGGCACGCGGATCGGGCCGCCGGTGTCGACGACCTCCTGCCCGCGCACCAGGCCCTCGGTCGAGTCCATGGCGATGGCGCGCACCGCGTTCTCGCCCAGATGCTGCGCTACCTCGAACACCAGACGCACCTTGTCGCCGGTGCGCGGATCGGTGTTGGTGGTCTCGAGCGCATTCAGGATCGCGGGTAGTCCGCCCGGAAACTCCACGTCGACGACGGCGCCGATGATCTGCAGCAGCTTGCCCTTGGAGGCGATCTTCACGGGAGCGTTCATGGTCGTGTCTTCCTGTCTTTAGACGGCCGCCGCGCCGGCGATGATCTCGATCAGTTCGGTCGTGATCTTGGCCTGGCGGGTGCGGTTCATCTGGATGGTAAGCGTATTGATCAGGTCGCCCGCATTGCGGGTGGCGTTGTCCATGGCGGTCATCTGCGAAGCGTAGAATCCGGCCTCGTTCTCGAGCAAGGCGGAAAGAATCTGGACTGCGATGTTGTGCGGCAGGAGCTCGGTCAGGATCGCGACTTCGTCGGGCTCGTATTCGTAGAACGGCGCCGGCCCGGCGTTCTCGATCACCGCGGGGATGAGCTGCTTGAGCACCGGCTGCTGGTTGACGACCGATTTGAAGCGGCTGTGGACGAGGGTGACGACGTCGAATTCGCCGGCATTGTAGAGCTCCAGGATGCGCGCTGCGATCGGCTGCGCACGCGCCATGTTCGGCGTCTTGTTCCCGACCTCATAGCTCTCCACGAAACGAGCGCCATATTGCCGGCGAAGCTGGTCGCGCGCCTTGCGTCCGACGGTGAGAATCTTGACGTTCTTGCCGGCGGCGACGAGCTCGGCAAGCTTGCGTCGCGCCTCGCGTACGATGGCGGAGTTGAACGCTCCGGCCAGCCCGCGATCTGCCGTTGCCACCACGATCAGGTGGCGCTCGTCCTTGCCGGTGCCGGCCAGCAGCAGCGGCGCCGAGGGGCCGCCGACGCTGGCCGCGAGATTCGAGATGATCGTGGAGATGCGCTCGGCATAGGGACGGGCGGCCTGGGCGGCCTGCTGCGAACGGCGCAGCTTCGCCGCCGCCACCATCTGCAGCGCCTTGGTGATCTTCTGCGTGGACTTCACGCTTCCGATCCGCACGCGCATTTCCTTGACGGTTGCCATCGCGGGCGCGCCTTCGCTTAAGTGAAGCTCTTGGAGGTTTCGTCGAGTGCCTGTTTGAGCATCGCTTCCAGTTCCGGCGTCAATGCCTTCTGATTGCGGATGCCTTCGAGGAATTGCGGATAGGAAGTTTTCAGCCGCGACAGCAGCGCCTCCTGGAACGCGCCGACCCGGTTCGCGGGGAACGGATCGAGATAGCCGCGCGTGCCGGCATAGATCACCGCCACCTGTTCCTCCACCGCGAAAGGCTTGTATTGCGGTTGCTTGAGCAGCTCGGTCAACCGCTCGCCCCGCGCCAGCATCTTCTGTGTCGAGGCATCGAGGTCGGAGCCGAACTTGGCGAACGCCGCCATCTCGCGGTACTGCGCCAATTCGCCCTTGATCGGGCCGGCCACCGTCTTCATCGCCTTGATCTGAGCGGCCGAACCGACGCGCGACACCGAGATGCCGACGTTCACTGCCGGACGGATGCCCTGATAGAACAAGTCGGTCTCGAGGAAGATCTGCCCGTCGGTGATCGAGATGACATTGGTCGGAATATACGCCGAGACGTCGTTGGCCTGCGTCTCGATGATCGGCAGCGCGGTCAAGGAGCCCGCGCCGTTGTCCTCGTTGAGCTTGGCGGCGCGCTCGAGCAGGCGCGAATGCAGATAGAACACGTCGCCCGGATAGGCTTCGCGCCCCGGCGGACGGCGCAGCAGCAGCGACATCTGGCGATAGGCCACCGCCTGCTTGGAAAGATCGTCGTAGATGATCAGCGCGTGCATGCCGTTGTCGCGGAACCACTCGCCCATGGCGCAGCCGGAGAAGGGCGCCAGGAACTGGAGCGGCGCAGGCTCGGACGCGGTCGCCGTCACGATAATTGTGTAGTCGAGCGCGCCGGCGTCGGCCAAGGTGCGTACGATCTGCGCCACTGTCGAGCGCTTCTGGCCGATGGCGACGTAGATGCAATAGAGCTTTACCTTCTCGTCGCCGGTCGCGTTGATGGCTTTCTGGTTGATGATGGTGTCGATGGCAACGGCGGTCTTGCCGGTCTGGCGGTCGCCGATGATGAGTTCGCGCTGGCCGCGGCCGATCGGAATCAAGGTGTCGATGGCCTTGAGCCCCGTCTGCACCGGCTCATGCACGGACTTGCGCGGGATGATGCCGGGCGCCTTGACGTCGACGCGGCGGCGTTCGGCGACATTCGTCAGATCGCCCAATCCATCGATGGGATTGCCCAGGGGATCGAGGACGCGGCCAAGCAGGCCCTTGCCCACCGGCACATCGACAATGGCGCGGGTGCGCTTGACGGTGTCGCCTTCCTTGATCGTCGAGTCGGAGCCGAAGATCACCACGCCGACATTGTCGGTCTCCAGGTTCAGCGCCATGCCCTTGATGCCGCCGGGGAACTCGACCATCTCGCCGGCCTGGACGTTGTCGAGACCGTAAACGCGCGCGATGCCGTCGCCGACCGAAAGTACCTGACCGACTTCGCTGACTTCGGCTTCGGCACCGAAATTCTCGATCTCGCGCTTGAGGATGGCCGAAATCTCGGCGGGCTGGATATCCATGAGTTCTCGTCCTTCGTCCTCGAACAGAAATCAGAAATCAGAAGCCGGAAATCAGAACGTCTGATATGGCTGCCTTCAATCTGTCCCTGTCTCCTTCTGGTTTCCGATTTCTGAGTTCTGATTTCTGGCGGCGTTAGCCGCCTCGCATCGCGGTGCGTAGCCCGTTGAGCTTGGTGCGCAGGGAGGTGTCGATCATGCGCGAACCGATCTTGACGATGAGTCCGCCGAGCAGCGTGGCATCCACTTCGGCGTCCAGCTTGGGCTCGCGCCCGAGTTTGGCTTTCAGCACATCCTTGAGCGCCTGCGCCTCGCGCTCGTGCAGCGGCCGCGCAGAGATCACCTGCGCCGTGACTTCGCCACGCTTGGACGCGACCATCGCCTCGAAGGCCGCGATGATGTCGCAAAGGACGAACAGGCGCCGCTTGTCGGCCAGCAGGCGCACGAACTGGATGGTCAGGGGCTGCGCACCGATCTTCGTCAGCAGCGCACTCATGCCATTCTTCTGGTCGTCGCGGCTGAAGACCGGCGCCCGCACCAGGCGCTCCAGATCGGCACTCTGGCGCACCATCGTCTTCAGCGAGGCGAAATCCCTCGCCACCGAATCCAGGATGCCACCCTCGACAGCCAGCTCAAACGCGGCCGTGGCATAGCGCCCGGCAAGGCCCGAGAGATGTGCAAGTTCCGCCACGCGCGCTCCGTTTTCGTCACCGTCCGGCAGATTGCCGGAGCCGTGGTAAGTCTTTGAAATTCCTGTGAGTTCACTCCCGCGACCAAACGACTCCGTGCCGCGCGAGGCACTTAGCATGCGTACCGCTGCGGCGCAACATTATATCAAGCGCCGGGATGTCGCGGGCGGGCCCTCAGCAAGAATCCCGAATCAATTTAAGATCGCTAGCGGGTCAATTCGCAGAATTAGGAGCAATCGATGAGCCGCACTTTTGGACAGGTCTGCGCGATCTCCGCGGCGCTGCTGGCGATCGCTTCCGGCGATCCGGCTTGCGCCGCGGGTGTGAAGGCTCCAGGCAAATTCGCCGCCCGTCCGACACTGTACGTGTGGGAACGAACGCCGACGGGCGAGAAAGTGATCTATCCCGTCAGGAATGGGGTCGTGGATCGCCAAAACCCCCTGCATACCAAGGCGGCGGGCTGGATGGTGCATCTGCCGGTACCGCAGGAGTACATCTGCGTCAGCTATCATGGCACCGGCGCCCAGGGCGATATCTGCGGCATGAAATGCGACAACGGCAGCGGCGGCTACAACTTCTACAATATGAATTGCAACGCGGAGATTTTCGGCGGAAGCTACGATTTCGAATTTCAGTATTGATCGGTTGTGGCGGTAGGGCGGCCGCTCCCGCATTCCGGAAGGCTTTCGTAACCAGCTTCCTCAGCGCGGCATTAATCCGGGACCGCGCATGATCGCCGCCATGGACCGCACGACTGCCCTGTTCCCCGCCTATAGCGCCAGCGGCGTCGCCGAGACGATCCGAGCCGCCTTTGCGAATCTGGCCGTTCTGCTCTTCGGCAACACCCCGTTCTCGGGGCACACGCTGGAGGCAGATATCCGCGCATTGATTGCGCCCCAGCTGACGCTGCTTGTGCATCAACGTGCGAAACTCGCACCCGAGCGCTGGACGAAGACGCTGGACGCTTGTGTGGGCCGCACGTTTTTCTGGAATGGTGCGGCCGAAGAGCGCTTCAACCGGCTGGGCCGGCGCAAGCTCTGCGAATTGGTCGATACGCAGGTGGCCGAAGCTCTGCGTCAGGCCGCGGAGCCGCAAGGTCTGCCCTCGACCTCTCGGTTCGATTCCGCCTGGGCCGATTAGGCCGCAGGCAGCAGGGCAACGCTCTTTCTGTTTTCACTCCGCGCATCGAATACGCGGCGCGCCTCGGCCAGCTTCGACTTGTTCTCGATCGCCCATTCGCACAAACCGGTCACCGGCTCGAGCAAGGAACGCCCGAGCGGCGTCAGCGCATAATCGACCCGCGGCGGGACGGTGGGAAACACCGTGCGCGTGATCAGGCCGTCGCGCTCCAGCCCGCGCAGGGTGAGCGTCAGCATTCGCTGCGAGATGCCCTCGACATCGCGGCGCAGCTCGTTGAAGCGCATGGTGCGCTGGCCGAGCCGCGCCACCACCAGGATCGACCATTTGTCGCCGACCAGTGCCAAAACCGGGCTGATCGCTTGGCAATCCTCGGTTACATGTTTGTGCGTCGGTTTCATTTCGGTGCCTTCTTGCGCCAGGTCCTGGCAGTGACCAACTTAGCCCCAGTCACAAATAGTAACCTGACCCAAGGTTGCCAAGAGGAGAATTTTGATGCTGCCAAAACTTCACACTGTCATCGCCAGCACCCGGCCCGGCCGCATCGGGCCGGCCATCGGGCGCTGGTTCCACGAATTTGCCGACTCGCAGGGCAAATTCGACGCCAGGCTCGTCGACCTCGCGGAATTTCAACTCCCGGTCTATGACGAGCCGCACCACCCCATGCGGCGGCAATACGAGCACGAGCATACAAGGCGCTGGAGCGCGAGCGTGGGTGAGGCCGATGCCTTCGTCTTCGTCCTTCCGGAATACAATTACAGCCCGCCGCCAGCTTTCGTGAACGCGATCGATTACCTGTTCTGGGAATGGCAGTACAAGCCGGTGGGCTTGGTCAGCTATGGCGGCGTCTCGGCCGGATTGCGTGCAGCCCAGCAGGCGCGTCTGATGACCAGCACGCTCAAGATGATGCCGGTGCCGGAAGGCGTGGCGCTGCCTAACGTGTTTCAACAGCTTGCCGACGGGAAATTCGTCGCCAATGAGCTGAACACCCAGGGCGCGGCAGCGATGCTGAACGAGATGCACAAATGGTCGCTCGCTCTGGCGCCTTTGCGCGAAGGGCTGAAGCAGGCGGCCTGAGATGCGCGGCTGCGGCGAAAATGCTAGCCTGCGCCTATCTTGAAGCGGGAGAGATTCATGAAACACGTCATTGGGGCGGTCCTATTGGCGATGGTTCTGGGGAGCGGCGCGGCGCATGCGGCGCTGGCGGTCGGCTCCAAAGCCCCGGATTTCGACGTCAAGGCTGCGCTCGCGGGCAAGGCGTTCGACTTCTCGCTTGCCGCCGCGCTCAAGAAAGGACCGGTGGTGCTCTATTTCTTCCCGGCGGCCTTCACCAAGGGCTGCACTATCGAAGCGCATGAATTCGCCGAGGCCACCGACAAATTCGCCGCGCTGGGCGCGACGGTGATCGGCGTCACGGCCGGCAACGCCGATCGTGTCAGCGAATTCTCATCGGTCGAGTGCCGCAACAAGTTCGCGGTCGCCGCCGATCCCGACCAGAAGGTGATCAAGGCCTATGACGCGGTGCTGAAACAGAAGCCCGAATGGTCGGATCGCACCTCTTACGTCATCGCGCCGGATCACACCGTGCTGATGACCTACTCCGATCTCGATCCGGACAAGCATGTCGACATGGCGATGGAAGCGGTGAAGAAGTGGCGCGCGTCGCACCCCTGAGACCGGCTTGACGCGCCGCCGGCCGCCTGCCACAGCGACGCGATGACGCGAAAGCTGCAGCTCGGCCGCCCTAGCCGCCAACCGGCATCGCCGGCTGAGGCCGTGCTCGACACCGTGCCCAATCCGGAGCCAGGCGCCGTCTATGTCGCGCGCTTTACCGCGCCGGAGTTCACCTGCCTGTGCCCGGTCACGGGCCAGCCGGACTTCGCGCATTTCGTGATCGACTACGTGCCGGCGAAGTCGCTGCTCGAATCCAAATCGCTGAAACTGTTCCTCGCCAGCTTCCGCAGCCAGGCTGCATTCCATGAAGCGACGACCTTGACGATCGGCAAGCGAATTGCAGCCGCCGTCCGGCCCCGCTATCTGCGCATCGCCGGCTACTGGTATCCGCGCGGCGGCATCCCCATCGACGTGTTCTGGCAGACGGGCAAGCTGCCCGCTGGCGTCTGGTTGCCGGACACGGGCGTGAGAGCCTATCGCGGGCGCGGATAGGCTGTTTTCGCCAAAGCCTCGTGCCGATGGCAGCTCACGATGTGGTCGTTGACCATGCCCACGGCCTGGGCGAACGCGTAGACGATCACCGGGCCCACAAAATTGAAGCCGCGCTGTTTGAGCTCCTTGGACAGGACTTGGCTCATGGCCGTCTTGGCCGGCACCTGCGCGATGGATTTGAAGCGGTTGAGCTTCGGCTTTCCGTCGACATGCTTCCAGATGAGGTCGCGGAAGCCGCCGGGCTCCTTCTCTTCGATTTGGAGCCAGAGCTGCGCGCCCTTGATCGCGGCGGCGATCTTGGCCGGTGAGCGTACGATGCCCGCATTGCCCATCAGCCGCTCGACGTCGCGCTTGCCGTAGCGCGCGATCCGCGTCGGATCGAAGCCATCGAAGGCTTTGCGAAAGGCCTCCCGCTTGCGCAGGATGGTGATCCAGGAAAGCCCCGCCTGGAATCCATCCAGCACGAGTTTCTCGTAGAGCGCTCGCGGGTCGTATTCCGGCACGCCCCATTCGCGGTCGTGGTAGGCGACATAGAGCGGATCGATTCCGGGCCACGCACAACGTTTGAGGCCGTCCGTCACCGTCTCTTGGCTTTCTTCTTCGCTTTCTTGGCCGGGGTCTTGCGTGCGGAAGTCTTCTTCCTCGGGGCAGGCTTGGCGATGGCGATGAACACCGCTTCGATCTTGTTGCCGTCGAGATCGTAGACGAAGGCGCCGTAATAGCCCGGGCCGTAATCCGGGCGGGGCCCGGGCTCGCCGTTGTTGCTGCCGCCGCCGGCCAGTGCCGCCGCGTGGAATTTGTTCACCGCTGCCTTGCCATTGGCCGCAAACGCGACATGCGTGCCGTTGCCGCCGCTGGGGAGTCTTTTGTCATGCGGCACGCCGATCCAGAATTCGGGACGATCCTTGCTCTCGCCATAGGCGATCGCGTGGGGCGAGTAGTCCATGACCCGTCCATAGCCCAGCGCCTTGAGCACGGGATCGTAAAACTTCGCCGCCCGCGCGACGTCGCGCACGCCGACGGAAACATGGTGGAGCATGAAATCCTCCTTCAGAGCCAAGATGGTTTGGTCACGGACACGCCCACGCCGTTCGCTTCGATCGGGCTTCCCGCAGCTTCTTCGAGCCGATCGAGACGCACCAGCGCAAACCCGCGCTTGCCATAGACCGAAACGACTTCGCCGATCATATGCGCCCCGGCGCGCAGTTCAACGTCGGCCGCCAGACCTTGAGGACCTTCGACCGGCAGCAACCGCTTGCGCGCGGTGCCGCGGTGCTTCATCCGCGCGGTGAGCTCCTGGCCGACATAGCAGCCTTTTTCGAAGTCGACGGCACGGAGTTCGTCGAGCCCACCGTCGAGAGCGAAGATGCGCTCGAGTCCGAAGTCCGCGCCTTCCGGCACCCCCAGTTGCAGGCGCCGGTCGTGATAGCTGGAGGACGCGTGTGCGGGCGCCGGCAGTTCGGCGCGGGCGCCGATGGTGCGAAAGCCCAATGCGGCCAATCTGGGGTCTTCGAAAACGACACCGCGTTCCGACGGCGGCGCCTCGAAGCCGGCCAGCACGGCCAGCTGTTCGCGCGGCTCGATCTGCACCTTGGCGCGCAGCCTGTACATGGCGAGCCTTTTGATCAGGGAATCGCGGCTGGCCGCCGTGCAGTCGATCAAAATCGCGCCGTCGCCCTCGGCGAGCAGGAAGTCGAACAGGATCTTGCCCTGTGGGCTGAGGAGCGCCGCATACAGCGCCCGGCCCGGCTTCAGCTTCTCGATGTCGTTGGTGACGAGGCCTTGCAAAAATCCGCGCGCGTCGGGGCCGGAAACGGCGACGACGCTGCGGTCCTCCAGGCCGATGACGCTCATGCTTTGGGAGTAAACCCTCCCTTCGCGATTGCCAAGCACTTGCCCAAGGGCCTAGATGCGACGCCATGACAGAGAGCTTCGATCTCCTCATTCTGGGCGGCATCGCCGCGACACCGAACGGCATCGCCGAGGCCGATATCGGGGTGCGCGCCGGCCGCATCGCTGCCATCGGCCCGCTTGGCGGGGCCGCGGCTCCCGAAGTCGTCCACGCCAGGGGATTGCATGTATTGCCCGGCGTGATCGACACCCAGGTCCATTTCCGCGAGCCCGGCAACGAACACAAGGAAGACCTCGAGACCGGCAGCCGCGCGGCAGTGCTGGGCGGAGTGACGGCCGTGTTCGAGATGCCGAACACCGACCCGCCTACGGCCACGCACGGCGCCATCGAGGACAAGCTCGCGCGCGCCAAGGGCCGCATGTATTGCGACTATGCGTTCTATGCCGGCGCCACGGCGGCCAATATCGGCGCGCTCGGTGCGCTGGAAAAACTTCCCGGCGTTTGCGGCGTGAAGGCTTTCCTGGGTTCTTCCACCGGCTCGCTCCTGCTCAGCAAGCCGCAGGACATCCTGGCCGCTCTCAAGGCCGGCTCGCGCCGCATGGCGGTGCATTCGGAAGACGAGGAGCGGCTGAACACGCGCAAGGATCTGCGCGTGCCGGGCGACCCGCGGTCGCATCCCCTGTGGCGCGACGTGGAGACGGCGCGGCTGTCGACCGAGCGCGTTCTCAGGCTGGCACGCGAGGCCGGGAGGCGGCTGCATGTGTTGCACGTGACGACGGAAGAGGAATTGCCGCTGCTCGCCGCGGCGCGCGATTTCGCGACGGTCGAGACGACGCCGCAGCATCTCACGCTGGCCGCGCCGGAATGCTACGAGCGGCTGGGGACCTACGCGCAGATGAACCCGCCGATCCGCGAGTCGCGCCACCGCGAGGCTCTGTGGAAAGCCGTGCGCGAAGGTCTGATCGACGTCATCGGCTCCGATCATGCGCCGCATAGCAGGGCCGAAAAAGACAAGCCCTATCCCGACTCACCCGCGGGCATGCCCGGCGTCCAAACCTTGGCGACGATCCTGCTCGATCATGTGAATGCGGGCCGCATGAGCCTGGAGCGCTTCGTCGATCTGACCAGCGCCGGCGCGGCGCGCATCTTCGCTATCGCGGGAAAGGGGCGCGTCGCGCTGGGCTACGACGCCGATTTCATGCTCGTCGATCTGAAGAAAAAGCGCCGCATCGAGAATTCCTGGATTGCCTCGCGCTGCGGCTGGACGCCGTTCGACGGGATGGAGACGACGGGTTGGCCCATCATGACAATCATCCGTGGGCGGACCGTCATGCGCGACCACGCGCTGGTTGCCGACCCTGGCGGCGAGGCGGTGAGGTTTGCGGAAACTTTGGCAAACGCCAGCTAGCTGATCCTCCCCCGTTTACGGGGGAGGTGGCGCGAAGCGCCGGAGGGGGATTGTGCGAGCACGCGCCCCCTCCGCCTCGCTTGCGCTCGGCACCTCCCCCGCATGCGGGGGAGGATAAGGATCTTCAATGCATCGAGAACTCGTGACCGTAGTGCTTGAGTTCGGCCGGCGAGATCAAACCGCGCGCCGCGACGCGCACGGAATGGAGCTTGCCTTCGATGCTCGTCTCCCAGAAGTCCAGGAATTTCGTCAGCACCGGAAACGCCGGCGCGATGTCGAATTCCTGCCAGATGAAGGTCTGCAGAACCGACGGATGGTCCGGCAGGTGATAGAGGATCTCCGCCGTGGTCAGGCGGTAGCCTCGCAGTCCCAATTCGAACCCGCTCATTCTACCCTCGAACGCCATACCCCTTGCGCACGCAAGCTTACAGTCTCCCGCAAGCCTCTTGAAAAAAGGTTTGCATGCGGGATTTGGTTCCCGTTCAGGCTTGACTCGTCCGATTTGCCGCTTTCCTCTGGCCTGACGTAGTTTCCGGACCGTTATCAGCAATCTCGACTGGAAAGTGCCAAGATGAAGAGCCGCTTCAGGGCGATCCTGATCAGCAAGCACGACGATGTGCAAAAGGTCGAGGATGTCGAGCTTTCGCGGGCCGATCTGATGGAGGGCGATGTCACCGTCGAGGTTTCGCATTCGACCGTGAATTACAAGGACGGGCTCGTCCTGGGCGGCCGCTCGCCGGTGGTGCGCCGCTTTCCGATGATCCCGGGAATCGACTTGGCAGGCACGGTGGCGGAGTCGTCGCATGCGGGTTTTAAGTCGGGCGACAAGGTTCTGCTCAACGGCTTTGGGCTGAGCGAGACGCACTACGGCGGCTACAGCGAACTCGCGCGCGTGAAAGGCGACTGGCTGGTACCGCTGCCAAAGGCGTTCTCGCCAGCCGAGGCGATGGCTATCGGCACGGCGGGCTATACCGCAATGCTTGCCGTGCTGGCGTTGGAAGATGCCCATATTACGCCCGACAAAGGCGCGGTGGTGGTGAGCGGCGCTGCCGGAGGCGTCGGCTCCGTCGCGACAGCGCTTCTTGCGAAGCTCGGCTATCGTGTCATCGCCTCGACGGGCCGTACGGAGGAGGTGGACTATCTCAAGGGTCTCGGTGCCGCGGAGATCATTCCGCGTGCAGAGCTTGCAGCGGATCCGCGGCCCTTGGCGAAGGAGCGCTGGGCCGGCGGCATCGACAGCGTCGGCTCGAAGACGCTTGCCAACATGCTCGTCGCGACCTCCTATGGCGGAGCGGTCGCGGCCTGCGGCTTGGCCGGCGGAATGGATTTGCCCACGAGTGTCGCGCCCTTCATCCTGCGCGGCGTATCGCTTCTGGGGATCGATTCGGTGCAGATGCCGATGCCGCGGCGGCGCCAGGCCTGGGATCGACTGGCACGCGATCTGGACATGTCGAAGCTCGCAGCGATGACGAAAACCATCGTCTTCGGCGAGCTCCGCCAGGCCGCCCAGGACATCCTCGCGGGAAAGGTGCGCGGTCGCGTCGTCGTGGAAATTCGATGAACGAATTGAGCCACGTTTTCCTCATCTTCCCAGGGATCGTGATCGGGCTTGTGGTTGCCGCCCCGATCGGGCCGGTAAACCTGATCTGCATCCGCCGTACCTTGCAATACGGTTTCTTGAACGGTTTCGTCTCAGGCCTCGGCGCGGCACTGGGCGATGGACTGTTCGCCATCGTCACCGGCTTCGGCCTGACCGCGATCTCGCAGCTCATCGAGGGCTTGTCGCTCGCGCTCCAACTCGCCGGCGGGACGCTGCTCCTCTGTTTCGGGCTCTATACCTACTTCTCGCAGCCGCCGAGCCGCTTCGACACCAAGGCCGAGAACGGCGACAAGGCAGGCCGGACCCTCGCCAGGTCGATGGCGTCCACCTTTGCGCTCACCATCACCAATCCTGCCACCTTGTTGGGGTTCACCGCGATGTTCACCGGCTTGGGCGGCCTGGCAGGCGACAATCCCAGCTTCTTCGCGGCTGCGTTCGTCGTCGGCGGCGTGATCGTCGGTTCGAGCCTGTGGTGGCTGGCGCTGACCCTTGGCGTGGGCCTTCTGCACGCGCGCATCGACGATCGCGTGATGCGCATCATCAATCATGGATCGGGACTGCTCGTGGCGGCCTTCGGGCTCGGCGTCCTCGGCCACGTCGCTTACCGGTTGCTCTGATGACGGTCGGGGCGCGCGCCAGATCAGGGGAGGAACGGCGCGCGCCATCCGGCCTTTGGACGCCCTGGCCAGGAGGTGCAACCCTCCGGGCGCCCAGTCATCGGCTGACCAGTATAAAACGCGCCACCGGGATGGCTTGGTCGGTTGCGGAACGTGAAAAAGCGTCAATGAAGGCGCGTTAACTCGGCGCGCATACCAGCGACACCTTGCGCACTTCCGTCGCGGAGGGCGCCCGCAGCGCCGAGCCGTAATGCTTGACGGCCAATTTGATCCGTACACGTCCGTCCTGCACCAGATTCGGCGGCACCGCGAACCCGTAGCCGCCGCCGGCCTGTGCTTCGCGAACACCGAAGGGAGACACGCTGCCCAGGCGCTTGCCGTTTTCGCTGCGCACCGCAATCGCGCTGGCGCGCGGCAGCGGCCCCACATCGATCAACAGGCGCAAGCTCATTGAACAAGGGGGCGCAGCCAGGGTTTCTACGCGCCATGCCGGCGCTGCCGCGGCCGGGGTCGCAACGACTGCGAATGCCAGTACGGCGAGCACACGCCGGGCCATCCGCCTACCACACCGTCACGGACGCGGCTTGCAGCTTCGTTGCCGGGGCTCCGCGAAGCAGGGCGGTTCCGGGCGCGCTGCGCGGCACGACCTGGATTGTGAGAGTCTTGGCGTTCGCCGCCTGTGCAGAGCGAAGCGCGCGATCGATCGGCACTGAGAAGGTTGCCGGCATGCCCGCCATTTTGGGCGAGAACCCGAAGAACGCGATGCTGCCCGCGAAATAGGGGCTCTTGGCGGAGGTGTCGGTGTTGCCGCCAGGCGCATTCACCAGCACGGCGAAGCTGCGCGGCGCCGACGGCGAGCTCGGATAGGGGATGGTGACCTTGGCAATCACAGCGTTGCTCTTCTCCAGGAGCGCGCGAGGGGAGGCTGCGAGAGCAGCCACGCCGTTCTTCACCGTGCCCTTGACAGCGCGCGCCGCCACCTGAATCGGGCACTTGCCGATCATGTCCTCGCCGGTGCCTGGCTGGTAGGTGTAGCCGAACTGCGCCATGGAGACGTAACTCCCGGCCTCGACTTGCGTCACCGGCTGGCCCTTGGAATTGACATAGAACATGAACTTCTCGCGGGCATACTTGTCCCAGCTCGCGCCCCTGCGCAGGTAGGGAAGGCGGCAAGATTGCTGCTTGCGGGTCCATACATCCCACAGACGGTCCATGTTGGAGTGGTGCAGGAAGAAGATCGGGTCGACCGGCGACAGGTTGTCCTGCATGAAGCCCAGCTGCGAGTTTGGCACGTGATTGACGCCGCCGATATTGTTGTGGGTGAGATTGTGCGGCTGGCTCTCGAGCACGCCGATGAGCGGGTTGCGCGGCGCCATCTGGCTGTGCTGATCGGTCTCGCCGCTGTTGAAGTCGGTGAAGGATGGTGCCGAAAGTCCGCCGTCGACCGTTTCCTTCGACACCGCGACCTGGGTATCGTCGTCGAGGCAGGCGTTTCCGGTCTTTAAGTAACGCGCATAGGGCGTGGTCGCGAACATCGTCGCCTTGGCCTGATCCCACACCGACGCCAGAGTCGGCATACCGCGGACATCGAGCGCCGACAACTGCTCATTCGACAGCCCCGACCAGAACGCTTCCAGCGCCGGGTTGAGATAGTTGTAGAAGGTGTCGAAGCTAGAGATGTACTGATTGTAGGCTTGGTCGATGGGCGTGAGTATGCCCTCAAGCATCGGTTTGGGGATGCAATAGCCCGGTTGCTCGCCGCCCGTCGCCGACCAGTCCCAATAAGGCATCGCGAATTCCGGATTGCCGCCGAGCTCTCGCACGGTCTGTTCGAAATAGCCGAGATAGGGGCGGTGCCAAACGAAGAACCACCAGTTCATGTGCGGGCAGTCGAGCGTGTGGATGAAGGCGTTGCGGAACCAGTTGCGGCCGTCGCGCGGGTCGAGCGCCAGCATGCGCTTGATCGCGGTGGCGTAGCTTTCCAGCATCGCCGCGCCTTCCTTGCTCGTCGCGTTGTAGCGGACATATTTGGGCGTCGCGCGACCGACGGTCGGCACGGCAGAGACACCCGCGAACGCCGCGGTGGCCGCAAGGAAGCTGCGGCGCGATGTGCCGCGCGGACGATGGCCCATTGGAATATCCCCTCGGCTCGAACCGGAAGGGTAAAACTATCGAAGGTAGTTTCAAAGATCAAAAGACGCGCATCGCCGCTGGGCCACGCGCCCGGTATCAACGGCGCAGCTTGGCGAGCCGGTCGAGCACCGCATCGGCGTCCGTGACGATCTCGCGCACGATTTCGGCGGCGGACTTCACGGCATGGATCGCGCCTGCCCCTTGGCCCATGGCGAAGGCGGAGCGCTCGCGCGAAAGTCCTTCGATCTGGCCGCCGATACCGCCCATCACGCCCGCCTGATGCGAAAGCATCGCCTGCTGCGGGAAGGGCTGGATGTCCGAAGGCCGGCTCTCCCAATCGGCCGTCCACTCGTTCTTGAACACGCGCATCGGCTTGCCCGAATAGGCGCGCGTGACGATCGTATCCTCGTCGTTGGCGTCCACGATGACTTGTCTGTAGAGCGCACCGGCATGGGCTTCGTTGCTGGCGATGAAGCGCGTTCCCATCCACACGGCTTGGGCGCCGAGCGCCAGCGCCGCCGCCAGCCCGCGCCCGTTGACGATCGAGCCGGCCGCGATCACGGGTACCTTCACCGCGTCGACGATTTGCGGGATCAGCGCCAGCCCCGCGATCCGTCCGGTGTGTCCGCCGGCTTCGGTCCCTTGCGCGACGACGGCATCGAGGCCTCCGGCTTCCGCAGAACGGGCGTGTTTCACCGTGCCGTTCACGTTCATCACTTTCAGGCCGGCGTCGTGGAACTTCTTCACCAGATGCGGCGGCGGCACGCCGAGACCGGAGATGAACGCCTTGGCACCGCCTTCGATGATGACGTCCGCGGCGCGTTCGAGCGATTCCGGCACCGCGGCCAGAAGATCGACGCCGAACGGCCTGTCGGTGAGATCGCGGGTCTTCTCGATCTCGCCTCGGATCTCGGCGAGCGAGCGCCCCGCCATGCCAAGCGTGCCGAAGCCTCCGGCGTTCGACACCGCGGCGGCGAGCTCGGCGTAGGAAACGCCGCCCATGCCCGCAAGCAGGATCGGGTGCTCGATTCCGAGCATGTCGCAGATCGGCGTGCGGATGGTCATGGGGCTGCTCGCATCGGTCGCGCCTTATCCATAGCGCTTCTGCGCCTCGCGAGTCAGGCCTAACCCAACGGAAAGAAAGTCCGAGCCGCCCGCGATCCGGGCGGCCGGGGCAGCGGCGGCAATCGCTTTGCGCACGGCCGGCACGCGGCTGGAGCCGCCGGTGAAGAAAATCGTCGAGACCGCATCGGGCCGCATGCCGGCATCGTTGATGCAGCGCGCGGCGAGTGCGGTCAGTCGCTGGTTCTTGTCATGGATCGCGGCTTCGAATCCGGCGCGTGTCGCGTTCGCGCATAGAGTTGCATCAAGGAAGGACAAGTCGATCATCACAGAATCGTTGCCGCTCAGTCCGATCTTGGCGTCCTCGACCGAAAGCGCGATGCGATGGCCGAGCCGTCGGCGCAAAGTCACGAGCAGGCGCGCGGCTTTTTCGGGCTCGCAGGCATCGGCGACAAGTTCCCTGACCTCGCGCACATTGCGCCAGGTATAGGCGAAGTTGATCGTCGACCACGTCGCAAGCTCGTAATAGAGCGACTTAGGCATCGGCAGATCCTTGGTGCGGAGCTGGGTGCCGAGACCAAGCAGCGGCATCACCGCGTCGAGGCTCAGACGCGCGTCGAAATCGGTGCCGCCGATGCGAGCGCCGTCGTTGGCGAGGATGTCTGCGCTGCGGTCGGCGCGGCCGCGGCGTTCGGGCCCGATGCGCACGACGCTGAAATCCGAGGTGCCGCCGCCGATATCGGCGATCAGCACGATCTCCTCGGCCATCGCGGTCTCTTCGTAGTGATAGGCCGCGGCAATGGGCTCGAATTCGAAGCTCACTTCGCGAAAGCCGGCGCGCCGCGCGATGGCTTCGAGCACGGATTGCGCCTTCCTGTCCGCGACCTTGTCGTCGTCGACGAAGCGCACCGGACGTCCGTGCACCACATGGCTCAGCTCTTCGCCGGCGAAGCGTTCCACCCGCTGCTTCAGGTGGCGGATGAACAACTCGATCACATCGGTCAGCGCCACCATCTTGGTGCCGAGTGCGGTCTTCTCGTCGATCAGGGGCGAGGCGAGGATCGATTTAAGCGCGCGCATCAGCCGACCCTCGGTCTGGCCGACATAGGCAGCGACCGCCGCGCCGCCATAGAGCACGCGCCCGCGCGCCTCGTAATCGAAGAACACCGCGCTCGGCATCAGCGTGCTTTCACCTTCCAGCGGCGCAAGCGTGGGCCTGCCTTCCCGCAGAATGCCGATCGTCGAGTTGGAAGTGCCGAAATCCAGTCCGCAGGCGCGCATCGCTGTCCCCGTCTTGCCCGAGAGGGGATGTCATCTAGTACGCAAAACCCGGGCTTGCCAGACTGTTTTTTCGCGCTTAAAATGACGCCGCATCGTGGGATGTCCGGAAAACCGGGCGTCCCACTTTTTGTTTGTGTACGGACGATCAGGCCGGGTGCGGCCGTGCGGAAAGGGTGCTGCCGGTCAGCGCGGTGTAGAGCGCGACCGCGATCACGTTCGGAATCCAGGATGTGTAGGCCAGCCAGGGCGACATCTGGCTGTAGCTGTGGAAGCCCAGGAAGATCATCCCGATCGGGATCTGCAGCCGCAAGGTCACCGCGCCGAAGGTCATCGCATAGCTGAAGCGCATCCAGATGCGATGGGCGGCGAAATTGCCGGCGAGCGCCGCGCGCCAGCCGCCGATATTTGCGGTGATCCAGGAAACCGCGAGCAGCCCGAAACCCAATCCCGCGAACGGCCCGCCCGAGGCGTAGGGCGCCGTCGCCAGCGCTCCGGCCCCGGCGATCAGACAGGCGACGATGTAAACGCGTCCCGTCCAGCGATGCAGGCGGGGCCGCCGCGCGCGCAATCCTGGAATGAACTGGAAGGGACCCGCGGCGAGCGCGATCGGCCCGACAAGCATGTGGGTCAGCGCCTGAACGGGGACGTGGTGGATGACCCGCTGGATATCCGGGTCGATCAACGGGTAGCCACCGGACAACGCGGCCCAATAGCGCAACGACCAAAGTGCGACGCCCGCGGCCAGAAGCGTCATCCCGCACCGGACAAACCGCACCGATCCCGCTTCCATTGCAGCGCCTCCTGCAACCGACTAAACAGTGTCAAGATACCATGGAGCCTCATTTGAACACTGTCAAGATCAAGGCCGCCAGAAAACCGCGCGTCCGGCGCCCCTATCATCATGGCGATCTCCCCGAGCGCCTGGTCGAAGTCGCCGAGGCGGTGATCCGCGAGCGCGGGGTCGACGGATTTTCGCTGCGCGAAGTGGTGCGCCGGGCCGGGGTATCGCCGGCCGCGCCGGCCCATCATTTCGGCGACGCGCGCGGACTGCTGTCGGAAGTGGCGCTGCGCGGCTTTCGCGCCTTCGGTGACGCCCTGGCTGCCGCCGACGCCCGCGGCGGTACCGATCCCGAGAAGCGGCTCTATGAGCAGGGCCTCGCCTATGTGACGTTCGCCCTCAAGCATCCTGCGCGCTTCCAGCTCATGTTCCGGCACGGAAAATACGATATCGGCTACAAGGATCTGCCGGCGGCGTCCGAGCGCGCTTATCAGGTGCTGGAGGACGCGGTTCGGGCGGCCATGGGCTTGGCGGCGGGCGAGCCCATGACCGATGACGCCAACGGGTTCCTGATGGCGACATGGTCGGTGGTGCACGGCTTCGCCCATCTGGCGTTGGGCGAAGAGCTCACGCGGCCGGCCCGCGCGCGCGGCGGAAAAGACCAGGTCCTCCAGGCTCTGCTGCCGTTGACGTTGAAGCATTTGCCGCGGCCGAAGAGGCCGCGGTAGCCAGAGCGGCGTCAGGGCACCTATAATCCCGTTCCATGAGTGCTCTCGAGACCTTCGACATCGCCGCCTGGACCGGGCCTTTCGCCGATGCCGAGCGCGATGCGGCGATTCGGGCGCTGGAAGGCGGACAGGTTCTGTACCTTCCGCATCTGCCCTTCGTGCTGAGCGAAAAAGAAAAGCGCCTGTTGACGCCGGATTTGTTCAGCGGCCGGGCCAAGAACATCAGTCTCGATCCCTCGGGGAAGTTGAAGCACGCCGCCGGCGCCGACGGCGACCGCGCGCTGCTGCAAGGCATGATGCAGCGTTTCGCTTCGGGCGCGGTGTCGCTGATCGAAGGTTTGTTTCCCGGATATGCGCCCAAACTCGAACGCGCGCGCACCTCCTATCGGCCGGTCGAGATCGCAGGGCGCAAATATTCTCCGGTCCATGACGATACGCGGCTGCATGTCGATGCGTTCCCGACGCGGCCGATGCGCGGGCGCCGCATCCTGCGGCTGTTTTCCAACATCCATCCGGGAGCGACGCCGCGCGTTTGGAATGTCGGCGAACCCTTCGCGCAGATGGCGGAGAAGATCCTTCCCAGAGTGAAGGAGCCGCCGCCAATCGCGGCGTGGCTTCGCGCGGCGACGTTTCAGACCCGCGGCGTTCGCAGCCGCTACGACGACATGATGATGGGCCTGCACGACCAGGCCAAGCTCAATGTGGACTATCAGCAAGCGACGCCGAAGACCGAGATCGCTTTCCCGCCGGGCACGACGTGGCTCTGCTACACCGACCAGGTGATGCATGCGGCTTTGTCCGGCCAGTACGTGCTGGAACAAACCTTCCACCTGGACGTCGAGGCGATGGCAGAGCCTGCGCGCGCGCCGCTCAAGGTACTGGAGCGGATGACCGGCCGGGCGTTGGTGTGAACAGCGCTACTGCAACACCTCGATCTGCTGCGGATTGGCGATCTCGATCTCCGGCCCGTTGAAGCGCTGGACGATGCCGCGCACGCGGATACGCTTGCCCTGATAGTCGCGCGGGTCCAGGCCGTCGCGGCGGAAATTCGCCATGTCCTGCGGCGCCACCGTCACGGTGAAATCGGTGCGCCAATCCGGCCCAAAGTCGAGATAGGCGCGGCCGTCGCGCAGATCGGCGCTGACCACGACCCCTTCGACGATCTGGAAGGTCCCAGCATCGGTGCCGAGCTGTTCGGGCGTGCGGACCTGGTAATTCGGAGCCGCCCACAAGCCCAGCCTCTGCGCGCGCGCCTGCGCTTCTGCGGCATAGAGCTCGGCGGCGCATTCGGTGCGGTCCGGCGCGATCTCGACACGCGCCAAGCCGCTCTTGAGCAGCGCGATCTGCAGCCAGGGTTCGGGGTTGTCCTCGTTGAACACCTGGCCGCGCACGCGATCGTAACGGTCTTCCTTCGGCGCCATGGCCGTCACCGTCAGCACCTGGCCGCGCGCCATCGCGTCAATGGCGTTGAAAGCCTGCTGCTCGAAAATGACCGGCGCACGGTCCTGTGCCGCGTGCGGAAAACGGATGCCCTCCATATGCACCGCGCGTCCGTCGCGCAGGACCAGCGCATCGTTGGGCCGCTCGACGCGCATGATGCGGGCGTGCCCGATTTCGACGGGTCCTGCGCAGTCCGGCAGCGCGAGGGCCGCCTTGCAACCGAGCACGACCATTGCCAACGTCAACGCTGTCGAACGCATCGCACACCCCCCAAACTAGGGCCATTATGCACGGCGCGGAACGATTTTGCGACCCGCCGCGTGCCGCTTTCGACGGCCGATCTTCAGCGTGCGGGCCCTAGACTCACGCCCGTGGGCGGCGGCATCGAGTCCGGCACGAAGAAGTCGGGCATCAGGGTCTTGGTGGGATCGACGCGGTATTTGTCGAAATCGGCAACGCCTTCGCCCGCCAGAAACGTATCGTCGATCAGGAAATTGCCGGTGAATTCGCGCGCCGGTTTGGTGAATATCCGATACGCCGCGTCGCTAAGGATATCCACCGTGCGGCAGTGGCGCATGCCTTCGTCGCCGGCGAGCGCATTGCGTATGGCGGCGGTGGCGATGCCGGTCCTCGGCCACAGCGCGTTGAAGGCAATGCCGTCATCGGCGAACTCGGCGCTCATTCCCAGCACGCACATGCTCATGCCGAACTTCGCCATGGTGTAGGCGGTGTGGTTCTTGAACCATTTGGCGTTCATGTCGAGCGGCGGCGAAAGCATCAGCACATGCGGGTTGGCGGCGCGCTTGAGATGGGGGATGCAGCATCGCGAAGTGAGATAGGTGCCGCGCGCGTTGATCCCGTTCATCAAATCGTAGCGCTTCATGTCGGTCGCAAGCGTGCCGGTGAGCTGGATGGCGCTGGCGTTATTGACGCAGATATCGATGCCGCCAAATTTGGCCGCCGTCTGCTCGACCGCGGCCTGCACCTGCTCCTCGAAGCGGATATCGCAGACGATGGGCAGTGCCTTGCCGCCCGCGCGCTCGATTTCTTCGGCCGCGGTATAGACTGTGCCCGGAAGCTTGGGATGCGGCTCGACCGTCTTCGCCGCGACGGCGACATTGGCGCCGTCTTTTGCCGCACGCAGCGCAATCGCCAGCCCGATGCCGCGCGAGGCGCCGGTGATGAAGAGGGTCTTGTTCTTCAGCGACATTGTTTCTCCTCAGAGAAAGTCACGCCATAGCCGGGGATGTGCTGTCTCAGTCAGCCTCATCTTTTATCGCTCCATGCTGCGGCGAAGATTGCTACCAAAAGGCAGACCAAACCGCTCATCATCGCGGCCACCAAAATCCAAACGACAACGGGGTTGATCCCCAAAGCAAGGGAATGCTTTGCACCAACCAGACCAAGGGCGACCAGCAGGAGCGGTGTCAGGATCAGACCAAATCCCGCAATTATGAGACGCCTCCCGTTTACGGCCTCCTGTCGCATCACCCGCACCGGCTTCTCGGACAGGGGTTTTATACTGCGCTCGATCAGCGACAACAGAATCGCCACGCCGAGCCCAAAGGAAATAGCGACCGCCAACAAGTGTGTTTGGGCCTTGCTGAGAAAACTCAGGCCTAACCAAGAATTGGCCGCCATCGCTACAAAACCGGTTAGCACCAGCACGTTGGCGCAGAACCTGAGCAGACGGATTTCGGTGTGGCTGACGACCATGGCCTAGCTCGTTCGATACCACTCCACCGATTGCGCATCGTTCTCGCGCACGATCTTTCCCCGCGCGCGCAGGCAGTTAAGATGGGCGATGCTTTCGCCGGTCGCCATACCGTAATTGCCGCCGGTGATCTTGGCGCGGAACAGGGCAGGAAAGACGTCCACCGCACGCTTGGGTTCGGCGCAGAGCGCGAGCAGGTCCGCCATGTTGGTCTCATGGCCTTCGATCAGTTCCGTCAGACGCAGACGCGCGCCGCGGAACGGCTCGTTGTGCGAGGGCAGCACCAGGACGTCTTCGGGCAATACGGTCCGCAACTTGGCGCAGGAATCCAGCCAGTCCTGAAGCGGATTCGCCTCCGGCTCGGTCGGATGCACAGAGACATTCGATGAGATGCGCGGCAGCAGCTGGTCGCCCGAGATGATCAAGTTGGCCTCGGGACACCACAAGCAGGCATGCTCCGGCGAATGACCCTGGCCGACGATCACGCGCCAGCTGCGTCCGCCGATCCGGATCTCGCTGCCCTCGCGGATGCGGCGATAGGAGTTCGGCAGTTTGTAGACCCCGTGGCCGAAGCCGCCGAAACGCGCCTTGTAATTCTCGATCAGGTCTTCGCTCCAGCCCGCAGCGCGGTAGAAGCGCACGCCTTCGCGCGGTGCCTCCTGGCCGGTATCGGCGACCAGATTGCGGCACATCAGGAATTCTGTGCGCGTGATCCAGAGCTCGACGTCGAACTTGCGCGCCAGCCATCCCGCCAGCCCGATATGATCGGGATGCATGTGGGTGACGATGACGCGTCGCAGCGGGCGACCCTGCATCGGCCCGGCGAAGAGCGCCTCCCAAGCCTCGGTCGTCTCGGTGTTCCTGATGCCGGTGTCGACGGCCGTCCAACCGTCCTCATCCTCCAGCAGCCACAAATTGATATGATTGAGCTGCATAGGAAGGCGCATGCGCACCCAATGGATGCCGGGTGCGATCTCGATGGTCTGGCCGAGTTCGGGCCGCTCGGCGAAGGGATAGTCCAGATTGCGGCCCGGCCGCACGCGCTCGGCGATTTCCACGCTGCACCTTCGAATGCCTATCCGTCGACTATGGGAAGAGCCGGGACGACGCGTCAAGCCGCCACAATTCGGTCAAGCGGGATGCGGTAGCCTCGCGGTTGGGCTAGGCTGGCGAGAGTCGCCTTGGGAGGAAGCCATGCGTCATGGGGTCTATGTGTCTGTCGCCTTGCTGGCGCTCGCGGGGCCGGCGCTGGCGCAATCCGCCGATCCCAGGCAGGCACCCACCGGTTCCTATGCGCTCGAGACACGCCACAGCCAGGTGCTGTTCGCCATCCCGCATCTCGGCATCACCGAGTATTTCGGCCGTTTCGACAAGCTGTCCGGCACGCTGACCTACAACGCCGCGTCGCCGGAGAAGAGCGCGGTCAACATCACCATCGACATGACGAGCATCGACACTCCCAGCCATGAGCTGATGGGCGAGTTGATGGGTGCCGGCGTCTTCGACACGGCGAAGTATCCGACCGCGACATTCAAATCGACCTCGGTCACGCGTACCGGCGCCAATACCGGCACCATCTCCGGCGAGCTGACGCTTCACGGGGTGACCAAGCCGGTGAAGCTCGACGTCACCTTCGGCGGCGTGACCTCCGATCCGGTCTCCGGTGCGGACGATATCGGCTTCCACGCCACCGCGACGGTGAAGCGCACCGACTTCGGCATAACCGGCATGGTATGGGAGAGTTACGTCGGCGACGACGTGAAGCTCACCATCGAAGCCATGTTCCAGCATAGGAAGAACTAACCCATGCCCTGGCGCAGTACCGCGGAGCATTACGGCAATGTCGCGATGTTCTTCCATTGGCTGATCGCGGCGCTGATCGTCGTCAACATCTGCCTCGGGCTCTATTTCGCCGATCTGCCGAAATCCGACCCCTACCTCTACTATCTTGCTCAGATCCATAAATCGATCGGATTGACGGTGCTGGTCCTAAGTTTGCTGCGCGTATTGTGGCGCCTGGTCAATCCGGTGCCGCCGCTGCCCGCCGACATGCCGTCGGCGCTCAAATTCCTGGCGCGGGTCACCCAGTTCCTCCTCTATGTGCTGATCGTGATCATTCCGCTCTCGGGCTGGTTGATGGTGTCGGCCTCGCGCCATCCCGTGCCGACGCCCTATTTCTTCCTGTTCGATTGGCCCAACCTGCCGAAGGTCGCCGACCACGAATTGCTGGTAGACACGCACGCCTTTCTCGCCTGGTCGGCGATCGTGCTGGTGCCGCTGCATGTCGCCGGAGCGCTTTATCACCGCTATTGGCGCCGCGATCAGGTTCTGGCGCAGATGTTGCCATGGGGCTGAGGCGAGCGGCGGTTTTCAGTCTTGTGGCGCTGGCCTTCCCGGCCCACGGCGGCACCGTGCCGCATTGGAGCGTGGACGCAGCGAAGAGCCGGCTGGGTTTCAGCGTGCTTTGGGGCGGTCAGCCCTTTCGCGGCAACTTTCAGCGCTGGAAGGCGGACATCGTCTTCGATCCAAACGATCTCGCCCATTCCTCGGCCGATGTCTCGATCGACATCGCCAGCGAAAGCTCGGGCGATCCGGAGACCGACGACAATGTCAAAGGCGCGCAGGGGTTCCAGGCAGACAAGTTCGCGACGGCGCGCTTCACCACCACGGGATTCGTGCACAAATCGGGCGATTCCTATGTCGCCGGCGGCAAGCTCACCATCCGCGGCATTACCCGGCCCGTCCAGCTGCCCTTCACGCTGACATTTGGCGGCAACAGCGCGCATATGGTGGGCACCGCGGAGATTTCTCGGATCGACTTCGGCGTCGGCCACGGCGGTGACTTTTCCAAGCCGGTCCCCGTCGCCTATCAGGTTGCGGTGACGGTGGATCTGACAGCCAACAAGGCGCCATAGCGGCTCGAATCCGGGCCCTGTATAAGCGTCGCCGTGATCGAAGCCCGCGCCAAGACCATCGAAGCTTCGCCTGCCGCCATCGCGGATGCGGCGCATCGCCTGCGCGCCGGCGGGCTGGTCGCATTCCCGACCGAGACGGTCTACGGGCTCGGCGCCGACGCCACCGATGGCGAAGCGGTCGCGGCAATCTTCGCCGCCAAGGGTCGCCCGCGCTTCAATCCGCTGATCGTGCATGTCGAAGACCTGGAACAGGCCGAGCGCCTGGCGCGGCTGCCCGATGCCGCGCGCAGGCTGGCTCGAGCATTCTGGCCCGGCGCGCTGACGCTGGTCGCGCCGCGCAAGGCAGACTGTGCGGTATCGCTGCTGGCGAGCGCGGGTCTCGACACCCTGGCCCTTCGCGCACCGTCGCATGCGGTGGCGCGCGCGCTGTTGAAGGAGACGGGACGGCCGCTCGCCGCGCCCAGCGCCAATGCCTCGGGCCGGGTCAGCCCCACGACCGCGGCTCATGTCGCCGACGAGCTCGGCGACAGGATCGATCTCATCCTCGATGGCGGAACAGCCATGCTTGGAATCGAATCCACGGTGATCGGTTTCGTCGACGGCCGCGCGACGCTGCTCAGACCCGGTGCCGTTCTGCGCGATGACATCGAAGCGCTGGTCGGACCGCTGGCAGCGCCGGCTGCGGCCATCCTGGCGCCGGGGCAGCTCGAAAGCCATTACGCGCCGCGGGCGCGGCTCAGGCTGAATGCGAAGGACGCAGGGAACGGCGAGGTGCTGCTCGGTTTCGGGCCCGAGGCACCGTCAAAGGTCACCAATCTCAGTGCCGGCGGCGATCTGAAAGAAGCCGCGGCGAACCTCTTCGCGATGTTGCGCGCGCTCGATGCTTCCGGCGCGAAAGCCATCGCGGTAATGCCGGTTCCGGACACCGGCCTAGGCGAAGCGATCAACGACCGGCTGCGCCGCGCCGCAGCGCCGAGGCGCGCATGAGCGCGGACGCGCTGTCGCGCCTCAAACAGGTCTGCGCCCATAGTGAAGACCCGGCGGAGATCGCGCCGCATGTCGAAGAATGGCGCGGTGCCTGGCACGGACACTCGCCGCTGCTGCTCAAGCCGGCGACGACAGAGGAAGTCTCGCGCATTCTTGCGATCTGCCATGAGACCGGCACGGCGATCGTGCCGCAAGGCGGCAACACCGGTCTCGTCGGCGGCCAGATCCCGCTGCATGGCGAAGTGCTGCTTACGACAGCCCGGCTCAATTGCATCCATGATGTCGATGCAGCGGGCGCGACTCTGAGGGCGCAGGCGGGTGCCATCCTTGCCGATGTCCGGAGCGCGGCAGCGGACGCCGGGCTGATGTTTCCGCTGAGCCTCGCCTCGGAAGGTTCCTGCACCATCGGCGGCAATCTTTCGACCAATGCCGGCGGGGTCAACGTCCTGCGCTACGGCATGGCGCGCGACCTGGTGCTCGGCCTCGAAGTCGTGCTCGCGGACGGACGGGTGCTGGATCTGATGCACAGCGTCCGCAAGGACAACACGGGCTACGATCTGAAGCAGCTCTTCATCGGCGCCGAAGGCACGCTGGGCATCATCACCGCCGCGGAACTCAAGTTGTTTCCGAAACCTCGCGACTGCGTCACGGCCTTCGTGGCGCTGGCCGATCCGGCCGCGGCCGTGACGCTGTTGGCGCGGTTGCAGGATGCGACAGGCGGCTTGCTCACGGCGTTCGAGTTGATCCCGCGCGTCGGCGTGGAGCTCGTGCTGAAGCACATACCAGACACTGCCGATCCGCTGTCGCGGCCATCGCCGTGGTACGCGCTGATCGAAGGTCCGCTGACGGAGGAGATGCTCTCCGGATTGGATGGCGTGGTGGCTTCCAGCGAGGCGCAGCGCCGTGCGCTGTGGCGGCTGCGCGAGAGCCTGTCGGAGGCGCAAAAAAGAGAAGGCCTATCGCTCAAGCATGACATCGCGGTGCCGGTCGCGGACCTGCCCGCCTTTGTCGCCGAGGCGGTGACGGCAGTGCAGGCGTTGGCTCCTGGTGCCCGCCCGGTGAGCTTCGGTCATCTGGGCGACGGCAATTTGCACTTCAACTTCCAGGTCCGCGATCTGTCTCAGCGCGATGCGGTGGCGCGGTTGGTGCATGACATCGTGCAGCGCTATCGCGGCAGCTTCAGTGCCGAACACGGCATCGGCGCCCTCAAGCGCGAGGAACTCGTGCGCTATAAATCGCCCGTCGAAATCGAGTTGATGCGGGCGCTCAAGCGCACCCTCGATCCGAAGAACATCCTCAATCCGGGAAAGATAGTTGCGCCGCTTCCTTGAATTCGGGCGGAGGCGTCATTGCATGGGCCGCGGCAAGCGCGGCGCGCTCGGCGTTGGATACAGCGCTCAGCACCGCGGTGGCGATGGTGGCGGCGTAAGGCACACTCTGCACCAGCAGCATCACCATCCATAACATCGCCGGCGGCTCGTCGAAGCCGTGCTGCAGCGCGACAGATACGATCGCGGCGGCGCAAAGCGCGAACAGCGTCGTCTCCTGCCACACCACGCGCAGAGCTTGGCTGAGTAGCGCCGGGTCCTCGCATTTGGGCGTGCGCAGGAACGGCTTGTTCGAGGTGAAGAGGCCTGCGATCACCGCCTTGGCCACCGAATGCGTCAACGCCAGCCCCGCGACCGATGCCATCAATGCGCCCCTGAAGCCTGAGCGCACCTTGGGGGGGTAGAGGAGGAACGTCTTGAAGGTCTTGGCGAAGAACAATGCCAGAGCCGCGGCGGAAAGTGCGGGCATCGGCGGATAGACATGCGCCGGCGCGATATACATCGCCGCGGTCCAGACTAGGCCCAAGAAGGTCACTATCATGCCGAGCGCGTCGGAGATCCAGGGCAGCCAGCCCGAGAAGAACTGATAGCGTTGCGCCCAGGTCAACCTGGTCTTCCCGAAGAAGATCGCGCCGGCATGGTGCTTGATGATCTGCATCGCGCCGTAGACCCAGCGGTAGCGCTGGGCCTGGAAGGCCTCGAGCGTGTCGGGGATGAGACCGCTGCCCATGCTTTCGGGCACATAGGCGGCGGCATAGCCGGTTTCGAACAGCTTGAGGCCCAGCTCCGCATCCTCGGTGATGCACCAGGTGCTCCAGCCGCCCACCTCGGCGAGCGCGTCCTTGCGCACGATGGTCATCGTGCCGTGCTGGATGATGGCATTGTGCTCGTTGCGCTCGATCATGCCGATATGGAAGAAGCCGCGATATTCCTCATACGCCATCGCCTTGAACAGGCTGGCGCGCGAATCGCGATAATCCTGCGGCCCCTGGACCAGTGCCACGCGCGGATCGGCGAAAAGCGGCAGGGTGCGGCGCAGCCACCATGGCTCGACCTGATAATCGCTGTCGATCACCGCGACATAGTCCGCAACCGGATCGGTCATCTCGAGCGCCATGTTCAGCGCGCCGGCTTTGAATCCCTTGAGCCCGTCGACATGGAAGAAGCGGAACCGCGGCCCGAGCGAGGCGCAATGCGCTTCCACCGGGCGCCACACCGCCTCGTCCTTGGTGTTGTTGTCGAGGACGATGACCTCGAAATTGTCGTAGTCCAGGCGCGTCAGGCGATCGAGCGTCTCGATCACCATCTGCGACGGCTCGTTGTAGCAAGGGACATGGATCGAGATTCGCGCCTCCGATTCCGGGATCGCCGAGGCCACCATGCGCCGCTCCACGCGCCAAAGGCTCGCCGCAAGTTCCACGCCTTCGGTCAGGATCACCGCACAGGCGAGCAGAACCAGCGGCGCCATCGCGCAGATCATCAGAAAATCGCCGCGGTCGATGTATTCGAGCGTGGTGGCGTCGATCACCGCCAGCAGCCCCGTCGACACCACGGCAATGAGACCGCCCATCATGAGATATCCCGGCTGGCGCACGCGCGGCATGCGGCCAAGGATCAGCAGGCCCAGCAAAAGGGTGAGAATTGCCGCAACCAACGCATAGGCGCGCCACTCGGGGAAGGATCTGACGGCTCCGGTGAAGGTGAATTTCGCGTTGCCATTGGCATCGAAGATGCCCCAATAGGCGCCGACATCGCCCTCGTTGTTGATCTTCGTCGGCTGGTCGTAGGCTTCCTCCAGGTAATAGTCGTAGCCCTTCTCCATCGCCATCTGGACGAAGCCGCGCACGAACCATGCCTCGTTGCCGAGCGACGGCTCGGCCGCGTTCTTCATCCGCCCTTCCGACGGCCAGCCGGCCTCGCCGATGATGACCGGCTTGTCGGGAAATTCCTGCTCCACATCGGCATAGGCCCGCTCCAGGAAGTCGAGCGAGTTGCGCGCGGTGGTGCCCTCCCAGTAGGGCAGGAGATGAACCGAGACGACGTCGACATATTTTCCGATTTCCGGTGTCAGCAGCCAGGTCGACCAAGGCTCCGCGGTGGTGATCTTGATGCGGGCCGGAAGGGCGGCGCGCACGCGCTGGATATAGGCATTGAGCTGATCGGGCGTGACGAATGCAAACAGGATCGCTTCGTTGCCCACGAAGACGCGGTCGATCACCTCGCGATTGGCACGCGCGGTCTTGATGCCGAGCTCGATCTCCTTTTCGTTCTGTTCGAGATCTGGCCCGATCCAGATGCCGAGCGAGACGGTGAGGCCGTAGCGCGCGGCGATCTCGGGCACCTTGTCCATGCCGTGCGCGACGGTGTAGGTGCGGATATGGCCGGTGACGCGCGACAGTTGCGCCATGTCGCGGTCGATGAGATCGGCGGAAACCTCCTCGCCGTCACGGCGGGCGAAGATGTGGCTCGGATTATAGGCGATGCCGCGAACCTGGCCGTCCCATTCAGGCGCGATGACGCTGGTGTTGCGGCTCGCCCAATAGAGCGCGCTCGCGGCGACCACGAGCGCAAGCGCAAACGCGATTCGCACCGTCCCGCCGCGCTCGCCCTTGGGCAAGACATCGCGAACCCGTTGGAACAGCCACTCCATCAGTCCTCAATTCGCGCCGTTGCCGGGCGAGCTTTCGTCGTCCTTGTGAGGAGGTTCCTTGTAAGGCGTCACGGTGACCAGCGTCAGATCGAAGACCAATGCTTGGTTCGGCGGGATAGCACCGGCGCCGGCGCCGCGCGCGCCATAGGCGAGATTGGCGGGGATGACGATCTGCCATTGATCGCCCTCGCGCATCAGTGTCAGCGCTTCGGTCCAGCCCGGGATGACGTCGCTGAGCTTGAGCTGTGCCGGGAGCCCGGGCTCGGTGCCGTCAAACACGGTGCCGTTGATGAGCGAACCCGTGTAGTAGACGGTGACGGTATCGAGCGGGCCGGGTCGCTTGCCGAAGCCGTTGTGGATGATGCGGTATTGCAATCCGCTGGGCCGCACGATCACCCCGGCCTTCCTGGCATTGGCGGCGAGAAAGGCTGCGTTGGCCTCGACGCTCAGCGCATTGGCCGCCGCAAGCGCGGGACTCGCGGCCAGCAGGGCAAACAGGCCAAGGAGTGCCGCCAGATGTCTCATCAGTTGGTCCTCGTGACAGCTAACGCGAAAGCCGGCGCTTTTGCGCGCGCGCCCACGCCTTTGATGGGAGACTTAAGACCCGAACATGCGGCCGAGCAATGACCGCTTGCGTACCGGTTTGCCGATCAGAATTCCGATCGGCTCGGCCTGCGCCTTGGCCCCGCGCCGGGACTTGGGCTTCGGGGCGGGGGCGACCACCGGCATCCGGGCGGCAATGGATGCCGGTGCGCCGGCGGTGACAGCGACGCCTGCAACCGGCGCCTTGGCATCGGGCAGCGGCTGAAAGCGCGGCAGCAGCAGCGCGCCTTCTGTCGTGGGCTTGATGGTGCATACGGGCCCCACGCACTGGATCATGTATTTCTTCGACCAAGCTTCTTCCGGGCTCGCGACATAGGCTTCGCTCTCGGGGGGCCGCTGGCCCGAGCGGGTCCGCTCGAGCTGCTGGTCCTTGACGCTGCTGGCGACGCGGCCCAGGCGTTCGGCCGCATCGGCGAGCGCAGCGCTGCGCCGTGTGCCGGGCTCGAAGGGGTTGCTGGACATGGGCTAGCCTCCATCCTGCCTGGTGAACCATTGAAAGCCGTTCTCGCGGCTGATCACGGCCACGTCGATTGCGCCCCCCACGGTCTGTTTCTGCGCCATGATCCGCTTCTTGAACACGTTCAGCATGACGAGCTCGCGCGCAGTCTCGGCAAGCTCGTTGCGCGCGGCGATTTCAAGCACGCGCAGCACCGGATTGATATAGGCCTGCTGCTGATAGTCGCCGATCATGCCGCGGAACGCATCGAGATATTGCGGCACCAGGTCGCCCTGAAACCTGCGGCGCACTTCGTCGCGTTGCGCGGAATCGCTCGCGGGTATGGCCGAGACCACCTGGTCCACGATGGCGTGCAGCATCATCCTGACAACGCCGTAGACGCGCCGCTCCAGGCCGTAGTCGATGCCGCGGATGAAGGCGTGCGTCACCTCGCTGTCGGCGAACATGCGGATCTTGGAGCGCGTCTCGGTGTCGATGACGTCCATCGAAGCCTGGCCACGCTTGACGATACCGCTGACCACGGCGGACAGGAGATAGGTGACGACCACGGGATAGCGGTCTTCCGTGCCGAAGCCCGCAAACACCAGCCCGGTCACGTCTTCGAGAAAGAGATCCTTGACGACGGCGAACACCGCAATGTCGCGCAGCTGCTGGAGGCTGCTTTGGCCCAAACCGAACGGTGCGAAGCCGTAATGGATCAGCTCTTCGATGATCTCGGTGTGCTCGCGGGCAATCTTGTCGCCGAAACCCTGCGGGAAACAGGCGAGCTCGCCGCGCGGCTTGCCGTCGTCGCGGAACTGATAGTCGTGCCAGATGCGCGACACGGCTTCGGCCAAGACCTTGGCGTCGTCGATCGTGTCGTCTTCGCCGGTCTCGCGCAGGTATTGCGCCAAGTGGAAAATGTAGCGGTAGACCGAGGCGAGCAGCCGCTTGTAATCGTCCTTCTGCCGGTCGGGGGGAAAGAATTCGTTCAAATTATCGAGGGCGCCGGTGAAGCTGAGCGCATAGTCGTTGAGATGGGCGAACGCCTTGGGCCGGACCTTCTTCTGGTAGTGGTCGATCAGCTGCTCCCAGGGATGGCCCATGATGTCGGCAACGCCGAAGAACATCACCCCAACGGGGCGGCCATCGAGCAGGTTGAACAGCTTGCGCGTGTCGTTGCGCACGACCACGGTACTGCCGTCGATGAGGGTCACGGCGGAGTCGGCGGCAAGCGCCACCGCGCGCTGGTTCATCACCGCGATTTCGGATGTCATGCCCAAAACCTTAACCGCCCACCGCGGCGAAGCATGTCATATCCACGCCGCGGTTGGGAAGATGCGCCAAAACATGGTTACTATCGCAAAGCGGCAATGGAGCGAGAGATGTACAAGCCATTCGATCTGACGGGAAAAGTGGCGCTTGTCACGGGCGGGAACGGCGGCATCGGGCTCGGCATGGCCGACGCCCTGGCCCAGGCGGGTGCCGATGTCGTGATCTGGGGCACCAATGACGGCAAGAACGCGGCGGCGCTGGAGTCGCTGCGCGGCCATGGACGGCGCGTCTCCGCCCGCAAGGTCGACGTCTCCAACGAGACCGAAGTGGCGGAGGGCATCAAGGCGGCGCTGGCAGAGATGGGGCGGCTCGACTGCGTCGTCGCCAATGCCGGCATCGGAGGGGGCGCCCCGATCGCGGAGATGACGACCGACCTGTTCCGCAAGGTACATCGCGTCAACGAGGAGGGCGTGTTCTTCACTTTTCGCGAGGCGGCGCGGCACATGATGGCGCGCGCCGGCGAAGGCGATGCCGGCGGCTCGCTCGTGGTGGTGGCGAGCACCGCCGGCATCGAGGGCGCGGCGCGCAACTCGGCCTATGGCGCGAGCAAGGGGGCGGTGATGTCGATGGCGCGCGCGCTGGCGGTGGAGCTGGCGCGCTACGGCGTGCGGGTGAACTCGATCGCGCCCGGCTGGATCGCGACCGACATGACCGCCGGCGCGCAGCAGAACAAGGTCTTCGCCGAGAAGGTCGTGCCGCGAATCCCTGCGCGGCGCTGGGGACGGCCTGAAGATTTCGGCGGCATCGCGGTGTATCTGGCCAGCGACGCCTCGGCATACCACACCGGAGAGACCTTCGTGATCGACGGGGGATATACGAAGTTTTGATCTCACCCTCTACAGCCCAAAGAAAAAGGGCGCCGTGTCGGCGCCCTTTCCATTTCCGATAAGGGGAGTGAGCGTTAAGCGGCGGCGGTGTCGGCGGCGATGGGATCGCGCAGCACATAGCCGCGGCCCCAGACGGTCTCGATGTAATTGTCGCCGTTGGTGGCGGCGGCCAGCTTCTTGCGCAGTTTGCAGATGAAGACGTCGATGATCTTGAGCTCGGGCTCGTCCATGCCGCCATAGAGATGATTGAGGAACATCTCCTTTGTCAGGGTCGTGCCCTTGCGCAGCGAGAGCAGCTCCAGCATCTGGTATTCCTTGCCGGTCAGGTGCACGCGGCTGCCGTCGACTTCCACCGTCTTGGCGTCGAGGTTGACCGTGAGCTTGCCGGTGGTGATGACCGATTGCGAATGGCCCTTGGAGCGGCGCACCACCGCCTGAATGCGTGCCACCAGCTCGTCCTTGTGGAACGGCTTGGTCATGTAATCGTCGGCGCCGAAGCCCAGCGCCTTGACCTTGGCCTCGACGATGGCGTTACCCGAAAGGATGAGGACCGGCGTCTGCACCTTGGCGACGCGCAGGCTCTTGAGCACCTCGAATCCGCTCATGTCCGGCAACTGCAAGTCGAGCACGATGATGTCGTAGTCATAGAGCTTGCCGAGGTCGATGCCTTCCTCGCCCAGATCCGTGGTGTAGACGTTGAAGCCCTCGCTGCGCAGCATCAACTCGATGCTGCGCGCCATGGCGCTGTCGTCTTCGATCAGGAGCACGCGCATGTGTCGTTCACCTCTTTGCGGGCCGTGCTTTTTGCTGGCCCCCGTTAACCGAACTTCGCAACCGTAAACTTAAATGGTTAACATCCGATTGCATTGTTCGTTTCGTTGCACCAGTCCGAAACACTACGGACCGGGTCCGCCCCAATGGGCCATCCCATTGATTCGATTTGTTAAGTTTACCGCGACTTAAAACCTTCGCTGCAACATGTCCCGTTGAAGGCCTGCCAAAGGCCCTTCGGCAAGGACAATGCGATGCGCGCCCTCATTCAGGAGATCGACGCCGTTCCCCGCCTCACCCGCTTCGGGCGTGTGGCGCGGATCGAAGGCCTGCTGGTCGAAGTGACCGGAGCCGCAGGCGCGATCAGCCTTGGTGCACAGTTAAGGCTAAGTGGCGGGGCTGGCAAGCAAATTTCTTGTGAGGTGGTCGGCTTTCGCGATGGCCGCGCGCTGGCCATGCCGCTGGGCAGCCTGGACGGCATGACGCTTTCGGCCCGTGCCGATTTCGAGGATCGCCCCGCGGTGATCTACCCTTCCACCGCCTGGCTCGGCCGGGTTCTCGATGCCTTCGCCCGGCCGCAGGACGGCAGAGGGCTGCTGCCGCAGGGCGCCGAAGCCTATCCGATCAAGGCCCAGGCCCCGGTCGCGCATGCGCGCGAACGTGTCGGCGCAAAGCTCGATCTCGGCGTGCGTGCGCTCAACGCTTTCGCCACCTGCTGCAAGGGCCAGCGCATGGGCATCTTCTCAGGCAGCGGCGTCGGCAAATCGACCCTGCTCGCCATGCTCGCGCGCAACACCGAGGCGGACGCCATCGTCATCGGACTGATCGGCGAGCGCGGTCGCGAGGTGAAGGAATTCATCGAGGACGACCTTGGTCCCGAAGGCCTGGCGCGCAGCGTCGTGGTGGCGGCGTCCTCGGACGAGCCGCCTCTGGTGCGCCGCCAAGCAGCCTACGTGGCAATGACCGTGGCCGAACAGCTCAGGGACCAGGGCTTGCATGTGCTCCTGCTGATGGACAGCGTCACGCGTTTCGCGATGGCACAGCGCGAAGTGGGCCTGTCGGCGGGCGAGCCGCCGGCACAGAAGGGCTATACCCCGACCGTCTTCGCCGAACTACCGCGTTTGCTGGAGCGCGCGGGTCCTGGTCCGGCCGGCTGCACTGGCTCGATCACGGGTCTCTTCACCGTCCTCGTCGAAGGCGACGACCATAACGAGCCCATCGCCGATGCGGTGCGCGGCATCCTCGACGGCCATATCGTGCTGGAACGCAGCATCGCCGAACGCGGCCGCTTTCCGGCCATCAACGTGCTTAAATCCGTCTCCCGGGCCATGCCGGGCTGCAACAGCGCGGCCGAGCAGCACGTCGTGGCCGAAGCCCGTGCGCCCCTGGCGCTCTATGACGACATGGCGGACCTGATCCGGCTCGGTGCCTACAAACAGGGCACCAATGCCCAGGTCGACCGCGCCATCGCACTGCATCCTGCGCTCGAAGCCTTCCTGGCACAGAAGAAGGACGAGCAAGCGTCGTTTGCCGAATCTTATACAGCGCTGGAGAACATTGTCGGCGCCGAGGGGAAGGGTAGGGTCCCATGAAACGAACCAACACCTTGATACGGCTGCGGCGCTTTAGGGTCGACGACCTGAAACGCCGGCTGGCGACGCTGGATGCGATGAAGGCCGACGTCGAGCGCAAACTCGCCGATCTCGAGGACAGCGTGACGCGCGAGCGCCGGCGCGCCGGCGATTCCGACATCGGCCGGCTCGCCTTTCCCTCCTTCCTGCGATCCATCGAGACGCGGCGCGAGAATCTGCGCGCCACGCAAAAGGACATCGAACGCGAGCGGGCGCAGGCCCAGGAGGATCTCGCCGGCGCCTATCAGGACCTGAAGGCGCTCGAGCTGGCCGCGGAGCAGCAAGCCAAGCGCGCCGGCGAAGCGGACACCCGCCGCAACCAGTCGCGCATGGACGAGATGGCGCTGGTCAGGCACCTGCGCAAACACGCGCTCAGGAGCGTTTAGGGCGTAAGCTCGAAGACTACACCGGGCGGGGAATTGGTCCCCGGCACCTTGTGATGGCCGCCATAGACCGTGGTGCCAAAGAGGTTTCCGGCGTTGTCGGACGTCACCCCCGCCTCGCTGTGATTTCCGTCCAGGCACGACGGCGGGTATGTCGCGCAGAAGCTGTAGAGTGCCTCCATCGTGTTGCCGTTCCAACGATAGACCGCCCCGCCCCGGCCGTTCAGACCGCCGCTTCCCGATGTCGCGATGATGTTGCCCGACCCATCCATGAAAAGGCTCGATTGCGGATTCATGCCCTCCGCGCAGGTGCCGCAGAACAGGTGCAGCGGCACATAGGTCGACGATGCGCCATTGGGCACGATCTTGTAGAGCACGCCCTGAAAGTTGTCCCCGCCGCTATCGGTCTGGCCGAACAGATTGCCGGCACTGTCCATGATCACGCCCCCAACAGGAAGTTCACCGTCGGCGCAACCGCTCTCAGCGCAGAAGGAATAGAGTCGCGCGAAGTTCCAGCTGCCGCCGGCCACGGGCGCGAGTTCGAAGGCGGTGCCCCTTTGGTTGTCGCCGCCGTCATAGGCCGTGCCGAACAGATTGCCCGCGCCGTCGAGCCACAATGGACCGGTCGGGCTCGCGCCGTCCGAACAATCGGTTGGACAGAAGGCATAGAGCACGGTTTCGTTCCAGTATTGCGATTTGCTGGGCGTGAGGGAGAAGACGGCGCCGGCATCGCCTCCTCCGCCGCCGCCATGCTGCGTCGTGCCGTAGAGGGGCGAGACACCGTCATAAGGCGCGCCCGATGAGGCACCGGCGTAGGTGAGTCCGTTGGGAGCGGCGCCGTCGAGGCAGCTCTTGCCGCCGTTCACCGAGCAGAAATTGTAGAGCACTTTGAAGCTATAGCCCCCGCTGCCGCTGGGTTTGAGGCGAAAGACGACGCCCCAGCCATTCGCACCGCCATAGACCGTGGTGCCATATAGTTTTCCTGCCGTGTCGATGATCAAGTCCGATTGGGGCATGTTTCCATCCGCGCAGGTCGCTTGTGCGCAGAAATTGTGCAGCACATGAAAAGTCCATCCGCTCCCGTTCGGAGAAAGCCTGAAGACGGTGCCGCCGCTGCCGCTATCGTGAAATTTGCCGCTACCGCCCAGCAATGTGGTGCCATAGATATTGCCTGCACCGTCGCGCAGCAGCCGGGCGCGGGGCCAGTATCCGTCAGGGCAGGTGGCTTTGGCGCAGAAATTGTGCAGAACCTTGTAGGTCGAGGCCGAGCTCGGCATGGCGCAGACCGGCGCGGCGAGCGCGAGAGCGATCATGGCAACGCGAATTGAGCGCATGGCAGCCTCGCAATTCCCGTGAGGACGGCCTCAGCCTAGCGCCTAGCGCCCCCTTCGTCATCGCCGCTGCTTCGTCCTAATATGATGTCGAGTGATTTGCAGGACGCGAGGGGCGATGTCGTTTTCGGAACGGATTTCGCCGCTGCTGGGGCGGCTGGCTTTGGCGTGGTTTTTTCTGGCGGCAGCGGTCCGGATGGGCAGCGATTGGGACACCCAGGTGGAGCTGCTCGCCATGGCTCATCTGCCGGCGCCGCCGGTGCTGCTTGCGCTCTCGCTGATCGTGATGGTCTTGGGAGGCCTCTCGCTGCTCTTCGGGTTCCACGCGCGCCATGGTGCGGTCCTGCTCTTCGGCTTCACCGCGCTGGTGACGGTGCTGATGCAGGATTATTGGCATGTGGCCAATGTCGTCGAGCGAGCCACGCGCTATGAGATTTTCGCCCGCAATGTCGCGATCGCCGGAGGACTGTTGATGATCGTCGGCATGGGGGCCGGGCCATTCGCGCTCGACAACCGCGCCGCGGGGCAGAAGAAGAAACGCTAGACCTTCGCGGGGGCCACAGCCGCGCCGGCGGCGCAGACCGGATCGTCGATGCGCGCGCGGCGCACGTCGCCCCGCAAATTCTCGAGCGCCTCCTTCTGGAGCCCCAGCCCAAGAATTCGTGCCGGATCGACCGGTCCGGGAAAGCGCACGCTGCCGCGCGGCAATTTCGCGAAGCCGACGCGGGCGTAATAGGGCTCGTCGCCCACAAGGATGATGCTGGCGTGTCCGAGCACGCGCGCTCTCTCGATGCCGCGGCGCATAAGATCGATGCCGATCCCGCGGCCGCGCAGTCCCTGTTTCACGGCGAGCGGGCCGAGCAGCAGCGACGATGCATCGCCCACCGCGATCGGCCAGAACCGCACCGAGCCTACCAGCTCCGCGTTCTCGACGGCGACAAACCCGAGTTCCGAAACCGGCTGGACACCTTCGCGCAGGCGATAGGCCGATTTGGCGTGGCGGCCCGGCCCGAAGGCGTCATTGTCGAGCGCGAGCACAGCGCCCGCGTCGCCGGGTTCCTCCGGCCTGATCTCCCATCCCGCCGCCATCGTGCTAGCCTTGTCCCTTCGATGACGGAGGTAATCCCATGGGCGTGCTCGCTGGCAAGGTCGTTCTGGTCACCGGAGGTGCGAACGGCATCGGCAAGGAATGCGCCCTGCTCGCGGCGCGCGAAGGCGCCAAAGTCGTCGTCAACGATCTGGGCGGCGGCGCCGGTGGCGGCGACGCGGGCTCCGCCGGTCCGGCGGAAGAGGTCGCCGCGCAGATCCGCAAGGAGGGCGGCGAGGCGGTGTCCAATTCCGACAGCGTCTCGAACCGCAAGGGCGTAGCCCAGATGATCGAACAGGCAATGGACACCTATCAGGGCCTGCACGCGATCATCAGCCCCGCCGGCATTCTGCGCGACAAGATGTTTCACAAGATGAGCGACGAGGAATGGGACATCGTCGTCGATGTGCACCTGAACGGCAGCTACAATATCTGCCGCGCCGCGATCAACCATTTCCGCGATCAGGAAGACGGCTCCTTCGTCCTCTTCACCTCGACCAGCGGTCTGATCGGCAATATAGGGCAGGCGAACTACGCCGCGGCGAAGATGGGCATCGTGGGACTGTCACGCATCGTCGCGATGGAGGGGGTGCAGAAGAACGTCCGCTCGAACGTCATCGCGCCGTTCGCCTGGTCGCGTCTGATCGCGACGATCCCGATCAAGGACGAGGCCTCGGCCAGGCGCGTCGAGCGCATGAAGAACCACATGCGCGCCGACCAAGTGGCGCAGTTGGCCGTGGCGCTCGCCTCGCCGGTCACCAAGGACGTCTCGGGGCAGATTTTCGTCGCGCGAGGCAACGAAATCTTCTTGATGAGCCAGCCGCGCCCGGTTCGGGGGCTGGCGCGGGTCGAGGGCTGGACGCCGCAGACCATTGCCGAGCATGCCATGCCTGCCCTCAAGCCGAGTTTCTTCGATCTCGGCGCCACGACCAGCGTATTTGGCTGGGACCCCGTGTGAGATGCGAAAACGCCCTCTCTCGGATGAGAGAGGGCGTTTCGAACGCGTCCGAGGTTAAGGCCTAGAACTCGACCCACACGCCATTGCGCCAGTAGCCCCGGCCCTCATGCTCGCGCCAGACGAAGCGCTCATGCGCGCGCCAGCGCCAGCTGTCGGGGTGTACCACCAGACCGAACTCGGGGCGGTACTCGTAGCGGTGGCCCCTGACGTGCCAGCATTCGCCTTCCCGGTTGCACACGATCATTGCGGAAGCGCTGGTGACGAGCGTGATCGTGCTCAGGACCAGGGCCGCCGCGCCAATTGCGATTTTCTTCATGCAAATCTCCTCTAAATTCCCTTGCCGGTAACCCAATAACGGTTGTTAAGGCATGGGGTTCATCGCCCCTCGCGACTCTTTCGTTTACCAATAAGGCGAGCGGGATTCCATCCCGGCGAACTCGCGCAGGCGGCGCCGGACGGAAGGCGGTGTGTCCGCAGGTGGTGACAGCGGATCGACGAATTCCACCGCTCGGACCTCGAAATTGGGCACGAACTTGAACTGGGCGTCATCGATCTGAAAAAGAACGATGACATTGGTCGCCCAGCCGGACTTGCGCGTATAAAGCCCGAACTGCCGCGGCGCGGCACAGGAAAGCAGTCCGATCTCCTCGCGCATCTCGCGCAGCACCGCCTCCTCGGCCGGTTCCCCCCGGCCGACCCCGCCGCCGGGCAACAACCAGCCCTGGACATAGCTGTGGCGGACGAGCAGGACGCGTCCCTCGCGGACGATGAGGGCGCAGGCGGCATATGCAACCGGAGAGAGAAGTGCTTGGGCCGCAATCTTAAGAGAGAGGCCGAGCCGTCCCAGCAAAAGCGCCATGTCTTTCTTTCCGCTACGCCACCTGTAAGGCGATGATAACCGTTCCCCCGTAACTTGGGGTAGCAGCGTCTGCAGCTGGGTTTTCGCCCGGGCTAGAACTGCTGGGGGCCATGGATTCGCGGTGAGTATCCGATACGAACATCTGAAGGCGCTGGTCGTCGAGGACAATCCGCACATGCGCGCACTCCTGCGCGCATTGCTGCTCGGAATGGGAATCGGCGAGGCCTTCGAGGCCGCGGACGGACAGCAGGCATTTGGACTGTTGCGCCGTCACAAGCCCGACTTCGTGCTCACCGACCTGACGATGACGCCAATGGATGGCATCGCATTCACCCGCGACTTGCGGACCGCAGCCAATAGTCCCGATCCCTTCCTGCCGGTGATCATGATCAGCGGCCACACCGAGCGCGCGCGGGTCACCGCCGCGCGTGATGCCGGGGTCACCGAGTTCCTGGCCAAGCCGGTGACGGCGCGCAACCTGTTCTTAAGGATCGCGGAAATCGTGGAGAGGCCGCGGCCCTTCGTGCGCTGCGGCGAGTATTTCGGCCCCGACCGGCGGCGTCACAACGATGCCTTCTACAATGGCCCCTGGCGGCGGGAAGAGGACCGGGAACGCAACGTCGCCATGGTTTAGGGCTCCTTAAGTCCTTCGTTCGATACTGGCGCAAATTCTTCAGGCTTCTCCCATGCTCCAAATCGGCGGCATCGTCATCCTCTTCGCCATGGTGTTCGGCGGCTTCCTGATTTCGGGAGGCTCCCTCGGCGTGATTCTCGAGGCGCTGCCGCACGAGATGATGACCATCGGCGGAGCTGCGATCGCGGCCCTTCTGATTGGCGGATCGATGTATTCGCTGAAGAAGACCGGCGGCCAGATCACGAAGGTGATCTCCGGCCCGAAGTGGAAGCCCGCGGACTATCGCGACCTGCTGTCGCTGCTCTTCCTGCTTACGAAGACGATGAAATCGAAGGGGCTGATCGCGCTGGAAGCACATATCGAGAAGCCGGCGGATTCGCCGATATTCAGGCGCTTTCCCAGAATAGCCAGCGACCATTTCGCCTGCGACTTCATCTGCGACACGCTGCGCATGATGACGATGAGCCTTGAAGACCCGCACCAGGTCGAAGCGGCGATGGAAAAGCAGCTCGAGAAGCATCATCTCGAGGCGCTGGAGGGTCCAAGCGCGCTTCAGACCATGGCCGACGGCCTGCCGGCGCTCGGCATCGTCGCTGCGGTGCTCGGCGTCATCAAGACCATGGGCGCCATCAGCGAGCCGCCGGAAGTCTTGGGCCGCATGATCGGCTCGGCGCTGGTCGGAACCTTCATGGGCGTGTTCCTGGCCTACGGGATCGTCGGACCGATCGCCACGCGGCTGAAAGCCATCGTCGACGAAGAAGCCCATTTCTATCATGTGATTCGTGACGTGCTGGTCGCCCATCTCCACGGCAACGCGGCCCAGGTCAGCGTCGAGATCGGCCGCGGCAGCGTTCCTTCCGAGGCCCAGCCGAGCTTCCAGGAACTGGAAGAAACCCTCAACAACATCCCGCCCGAACCGGCCTGAGCCTTGCTTCGGTTTACCATTCGAAAAATCAACACCCAAAACCCTATTGACTTGGTAGAGAATAGGAACATAAGTTAGCCGCGAAATACGACGGAGGGGTCGATGAGGATTTTGCGTACGGCGCTGCTCGGCGGCGCGGCTTTGATGATGGCGGCAACGGGGGCGCAGGCCGGAAAGGCCACGTCCAGCGGGACGTCGGCGCAAGGCGCGGCGGACCAGGCCAAGATCGATCAGCTCGAACAGAGCATCCAGGACCTGGAGTCACAGGTTCAGGACCTGAAGCGCAGCACGGCCGATCAATATGCCGATCTGCAGAAGAACCAGGCGAAGCCCTCCGACATCAAGGTTTCGCTGGCGAACGGAAGGCCGACCATCAGCGGTCCCGACTTCACATTCGCATTGCGCTCGCTGGTCCAGTTCGACAGCGCCTATTACGGCCAGGGGAAACTTCCTGCGGGCATCGACTTTTCCAGCGGCAACGACTTCCGCCGGGCCCGCTTCGGCTTCGAAGGCACCGCCTTCAGCGACTGGTACTACACCTTCATCTACGACTTCGGCGGCTCGGGCACCGAGGGCGCGACCATCGCCTCGGCCTATATCCAGTACAACGGCTTGGGGCCCGTGCATGTGCGCGCCGGTGCCTATCCGGTGCCGGAGAGCCTCGACGACGCCACCTCGGCAGCCGACCTGCTGTTCCTCGAGCGCGCGCAGCCGACCGATCTGGCGCGCAGCATGGCGGGCTCCGACGGCCGCGATGCTGCCACGGTCTTTGCCTATGACAACAACTACTTCGCCGCCGCGTCCTACTCGATGGGCCTGGTGGGCGAGGCCGCGAGCTTCGACGAGCAGGAGGCCGCGGTCGGCAAGCTCGCCTATCGGTTCGATTTCGGCGACGACACCAATGTCGTCTTCGGTGCCGATGGGACTTACATCTTCAAGTTCGCGGACGCGGCCGCGGGCGGAAATTCGCCGACGCCGATCCGCTTTCGCGAGCGGCCGGAGCTCAATGAGGACAGCCAGGGCATCCGCCTGATCGACACAGGCTCGATCACCGCCGACAGCGCCTGGGAATACGGCTTCGAAGCGGCCGGCAACATCAAGAACCTGTACGCGCAGGGCGGCTGGTTCGGATACGGCTTGAATCGCCATGCGAGCACCTTGGCCGATCCGAATTTCGACGGCTGGTACCTGCAGGGGAGCTGGGTGCTGACAGGCGAAAGCAAGAAGTACCGTCCCGAACTCGGCGCCTATGGCATTCCCAAGCCGGCGCAGAATTTCACCATCGACAAGGGCGGCCTGGGTGCTTGGGAAATCGCGGCGCGCTACAGCGATTTGAACCTCAACTACAACGAGGGCGTCGCCGGCAAAGCCACGCCGACCGGCGGCATCCGCGGCGGCGATCAGCGCATCTGGTCGGCCGGCATCAACTGGTATCCCAACCCGGTGCTGCGCTTCATGCTGGACTATCAGCACGTCAGCGTGTCGCGACTGAATTCCTCGGGCGGCGATCTCGGTGCCGTGCTCGACGACGTGTCGCTGCGCCTGCAGTTGGCATTCTAATGGAGCGCGGAATGCGGAAACTTGCGATTTTTGCGGCGGCGCTGTCCCTTTGCGGCGCCGCCCATGCGGCAGACGTGAGCCTGCTCAACGTCAGCTACGATCCTACGCGCGAACTGTACAAGGACATCAACGCGGCGTTCGCGGCGCAGTGGAAGCAGAAGACCGGCGACACGCTCACCGTCAACATGTCGCATAACGGCTCCGGAGCGTCGTCGCGCGCCGTCATCGACGGTTTGGATGCCGATGTGGTAACTTTGGCGCTCGCCTATGACATCGACGCCATCGCCGACAAGGCGAAGCTGCTGCCGTCCAACTGGCAGAAGCGCCTGCCGCAGAATTCGACACCCTACACCTCGACTGTCGTTTTCCTGGTGCGCAAGGGCAACCCTTGGCACATCAAGGACTGGCCGGATCTGGTTCGTCCGGGGGTGCATGTGGTGACGCCGAATCCGAAGACGTCCGGGGGCGCACGCTGGTCGTATCTCGCGGCCTGGGCCTATGCGGAGAAAAAGCCCGGCGGCTCCTGGGAGAAAGCCAAGCAGTTCATCGCGGAACTCTACCGCCACGTGCCGGTCCTGGACACCGGCGCGCGCGGTTCCACCACGACCTTTGCGCAGCGCGGCATCGGCGACGTGCTGTTGTCCTGGGAGAACGAGGCGCATCTGGCGCTAAAGGAAGCCGGCGGCGACAAGTTCGAGATCGTCTATCCGTCGAATTCGATCCTGGCCGAGCCGCCGGTTGCGGTCGTCGACAAGAATGCCGACCGCCACGGGACGCGAAAGGTGGCGGAAGCCTATCTCCAGTTCCTCTACAGCAAAGAGGCGCAGGAGATCGAGGCAAAGGATTTCTACAGGCCGCGCGACAAGGACATCTTGGCGGCGCATGCGAGGGATTTTCCCAACATCCCTCTCTACTCGATCGACGACGTGTTCGGCGGCTGGACCAAGGCCCAACAGGTCCATTTCTCCGACGGAGGCGTTTTCGATCAGATCTACAAACCAGGGCAGTAGACCTTGGCAGCTCTTGCACTCCCCCTGCCTAAATTCCGAAGCCGGAGCGCGTTGCCCGGCTTCGGTTTTTCTTTGGGGGTCACACTTTTCTATCTGAGCGCGCTGGTTCTGATCCCGCTGGCGGCCCTCATCATCCGGCCCTGGGAGATGGGATTTGATGGCTTCTGGGCCGCAGTGACGACACCGCGCGTTCTCGCCGCGCTCAAGCTTTCCTTCGGCGCCGCGGCGATCGCGGCCGCGATCAATTCGGTGTTCGGACTGATCGTGGCGTGGGTCCTGGTGCGATACCGCTTTCCCGGCCGCAAGTTCATCGATGCATTTGTCGATCTTCCCTTCGCATTGCCGACCGCGGTTGCCGGCATTGCGCTTTCCGCGCTTTACGCCCCGAACGGCTGGATCGGCGCGCCGCTGGCGAAACTGGGCATCAAGGTCGCCTTTACGCCGACGGGCGTGCTGGTGGCGCTGATCTTCATCGGACTGCCCTTCGTGGTGCGTACGCTCGAGCCGGTGCTGGCCGACCTGTCGCGCGATGCCGAGGAAGCCGCCGCGACTTTGGGTGCGACACGCCTGCAATCCTTTCGCCGGGTGATCCTGCCGTCGCTTCTGCCGACCCTGCTGACGGGGACCGCAATGGCGTTCGCGCGGGGCGTCGGCGAATACGGCTCGGTGATCTTCATCGCCGGCAATCTGCCGGGGGTTTCGGAGATCGCGCCGCTGATGATCATCATCAAGCTGCAGGAGTACGACTACGCCGGCGCCGCGGCGATCGGCGTGGTGATGCTAGGCGCGTCCTTCGTCTTCCTGTTTGCGCTCAATGCGCTTCAGGCCTGGAGCGCATCGCGGCGATGACCCCTATGCTGCGCCCGCGCGCTCCCACCGACGATCATCCGCTGACCAAGCTCGTCCTCAGCCTGGTCGCGGTAGGCTTCATCGCCTTGTTTCTGCTGATGCCGCTCGTCACGGTGTTCTGGGAAGCCCTGGCGCAAGGAATGGATTCGGCGATTGCCGCCTTGCGCGAGCCGGACGCGCTGTCGGCGATCCAGCTCAGCTTCACGGTCGCGGCCATAGCGGTGCCATGCAATGCATTGTTCGGGCTTGCTGCGGCCTGGTGTGTCACGAAATTCGATTTCATCGGCAAGAATCTGCTGGTCACCCTGATCGACATCCCGTTCTCGGTCTCGCCGGTGGTTTCCGGCCTTGTCTACATGCTGATCTTCGGCCTGCAGGGCTGGCTGGGCCAGGATCTGCGCGATCACGGCATCAAGATCGTCTTCGCGCTGCCGGGCATCGTGCTCGCGACGATTTTCGTCACCTTTCCGTTCGTGGCCCGCGAGTTGATCCCGCTGATGAGCGAGCAGGGTCGCGACGAGGAGGAGGCCGCCGTCTCACTGGGCGCGTCGGGCTGGTCGACCTTGCGGCGCGTGACCCTGCCCAACATCAAATGGGCGCTGCTCTACGGCGTGCTGCTTTGCAACGCGCGCGCGATGGGCGAGTTCGGCGCGGTCTCGGTGGTGAGCGGGCATATCCGCGGGCTGACCGATACGATGCCGCTCCATGTCGAGGTGCTCTACAACGACTACCAGTACGCCGCGGCGTTTGCGGTGGCAGCGCTGCTGGCCTTGCTCGCGCTGGTCACGCTCGGGATCAAATCCTTGCTCGAATGGCAGTTCGCAGGCGAGATTGCCGCCACGCATTCGCACTGAAGAGGCCTGCCGCCATGTCCCTGGTCATCGAGCACGTCGCCAAGCGGTTCGAACGTTTCCCGGCGCTCAAGGGCGTGAGCCTGACCGCGCCGAAGGGCTGCTTTCTGGCGCTGCTCGGTCCGTCCGGTTCGGGCAAGACGACCTTGCTGCGCATTCTTGGAGGCCTGGAATTCGCCGACGCGGGCCGCGTCGCGTTCGACGACCTGGATTGGCTGGCGCTGCCGGCGCGCGAGCGCCGGGCAGGATTCGTCTTCCAGCAATACGCGCTGTTCCGCCATATGACGGTGGCGAAGAACATCGCCTTCGGGCTCAGCATAAGGCCGCGCCGCACGCGGCCAACCCGTGCGGAGATCGCACGGCGCGTCGAAGAGCTCCTGGCGCTGGTGCAGCTCGAGGGGCTCGGCAAGCGCTACCCAAGCCAACTCTCGGGAGGCCAAAGGCAGCGCGTCGCGCTCGCCCGCGCGCTTGCGATCGAGCCGCGCATGCTGTTGCTCGACGAGCCCTTCGGCGCGCTCGACGCACGGGTGCGCAAGGACCTGCGCCATTGGCTGCGCGGCCTGCACGAAAGGCTGGGGGTTACCACGGTGTTCGTGACCCACGATCAGGACGAGGCGCTCGAGCTGGCCGATCTGGTTGCAGTGCTGAACCAGGGCCGGATCGAACAGATCGCGACCCCGGCCGAGCTGCGGGCCCATCCGGCGTCAGACTTTGTCGCAGATTTCCTCGGCCAGGCGGTTCCGGGCGGCGGTGTGGTCCCGCTTCGCACCGCACGCGCGCCAACCCTCAAGGGAAAAATCTTCAAGCGATCCGAGGAAAATCCATAACTCTTATCCATGGAGTCAAATGCGCGGACGGGGTACAAGCCCGGACGGGAGGGCCCCGTTATGCTGCCGGATGGCCCATCCCGGTCTTGCCTTCGGGGGTATCGTGCCGGACGTCTTTTCGCATATCGATCCGCTTTACGTGATTTCCGGTATCCTGGTCGGAGGGCTGGTGGGCTTCACCGGCGTGGGCGGCGGTTCGCTGATGACGCCGATCCTGATCCTGCTCTTCCGTATCCATCCTTCAACCGCGGTGGGCACGGACCTTCTTTACGCCGCCGCGACCAAGACTGCCGGCACCGCCGTCCATGGCTGGAACAAGACCATCGACTGGAAAGTGGTGGGCTGGCTCGCGCTCGGCAGCGTGCCGATGACGGTGCTGACCGTGCTCGCGATCTATTATCTGGGCGTCGACAGCAAGATCGTGCAGGGCACCATCACCAAGACGTTGGGCGTTGCCCTTTTGCTCACGGCCTTCTCGCTGTTCCTGCGCAAGCCCCTGATGCGCTGGTACGACAAGAATGTGGGCGAACCCGATTCCCGTCATGTCGCGCGCCTCACCGTCCTCACCGGTGCGATCCTGGGCGTTTTGGTGACCCTGTCCTCGGTCGGCGCCGGCGCGATCGGCGTCACCGCCCTGGTGATGATCTATCCGAAAATGCCGGCGCAGCGCATCGTCGGCTCCGACATCGCCCATGCGGTGCCCCTCACATTGCTTGCGGGGCTGGGACATTCGATCCTGGGCACGATCAACTGGCACATATTGGTTTCGCTGTTGTGCGGTTCGCTGCCGGCGATCGTGGTGGCGAGCATCGCCTCGGCGCGCACCTCGGACACGGTGGTGCGCGTCGCGTTGGGCATCGTGCTGTTGATGGTGGTGATCCGGTTCTGGTTTTTGTAGGGATTCACAACATCGCCGGGATCACGCGGTCCGGCGGCTTGTGGCCGTCGGCGAAGGTCTTGATGTTGACGATGACCTTCTCGCCCATGTCCATGCGGCCCTCGATGGTGGCTGAGCCCATATGCGGCAGCAACACCACGTTTTTGAGCTTCTTGAGCTTGGGATTGACCGCGGGCTCATGCTCGAAGACGTCGAGACCCGCGCCGGAGAGCTGCCCGCTCTCCAGCATGCGCGCGAGCGTGTTCTCGTCGATCACCTCGCCGCGCGCGGTGTTGACGATATAGGCGGTCGGCTTCATCAGCTTGAGCCGGCGCGCGGAGAGCAGGTGATAGGTCGCCGGCGTGTGCGGGCAGTTGATCGAGACGATGTCCATGCGCGCCAGCATCTGGTCGAGACTCTCCCAATAGGTCGCCTCCAGCTCGCGCTCGATGTCGGGATGGACCGGCTTGCGGTTGTGGTAGTGGATCTGCAAACCGAACGCCTTGGCGCGCCGCGCGACCGCCTGGCCGATGCGGCCCATGCCGACGATGCCCAGCCGCTTGCCCTGCACGCGCTGGCCGAGCATCCAGTTGGGCGACCATCCGGTGAAGCGGTCGGCCTCGATCTCCTTGACGCCTTCGACCAGCCGCCGCGGCACCGCCAGGATCAGCGCCATGGTCATGTCGGCGGTATCCTCGGTCAGCACGCCGGGCGTGTTGGTGACGGTGATCCCCTTCTCGAGCGCGGTCTTGACGTCGATGTTGTCGACGCCGGTGCCGAAATTGGCGATCAGCTTCAGGTTCGGGCCGGCGCGCACGATGATCTTGGAATCGATGCGGTCGGTGACGGTGGGCACCAGCACGTCCGCATTCTTGACCGCCTCGATCATCTCGGCTTGGCTCATCGGCTTGTCGTCGTGGTTCAGCCGGGTGTCGAAGAGCTCGCGCATGCGCGTTTCCACCGCGTCCGGCAGCTTGCGCGTGACGATGACAAGCGGTTTTTTTGCGGGCATGGCGGTGGTTCTCGACCGGTTCTGACCCTATTAGCAGGTGCACACGCGCAAGCGTCAAGGAGAGCCATGGCGGCGATCGATTACGAATCGCAGTACCGTCCGAGCACGGCGATTGCCGGCACCGACGCGATCCTGGCCGGCTGGAGCCGCGATGCGGCGGCCTATCGCCAGGACCGCCTCGCCGCGGGCCGCGCCGTGCTGGATATTCCCTATGGCGACAGCGCGCGGCAGCTGCTCGATCTGCTTCTGCCGGACTCAGGAACGGTCGAGAGCTTGGCGCTCTTCATCCATGGCGGCTGGTGGCAGATGGGGGACCGGCGCGACGTCAGCCATTTCGCGCGCGGCCTGGTGGGGCAGGGGTTCGCCGTCGCGCTCGCGAGCTACGACCTCTGTCCTGCCGTCTCGCTTCCGACCATCGTCGAGCAGTTGCGCCGCGCCAGCCTGTTTCTGTGGCGGCGTCATCAAAGACCGCTCTTGGTCGTGGGACACTCCGCCGGCGGCCATTTGACCGCCGCGATGGCAGCCACGGACTGGCCGGCCTTCGGCGGGCCGCAGGGGCTGGTGCGCGCGGCCTATCCCATCTCGGGCGCATTCGATCTGCTGCCGCTGCTGGGCACCTCGATGAACCGCGACTGGAAACTGGATGCCAACACCGCCAATGCGCTCTCGCCGATCCATTGGGACAGGCCGCAGGGCGTCGCGGCAGCCTGCGCCGTCGGCGCGCTCGAATCGGCCGAGTTCCGCCGCCAGAGCCGCGAGTTTTCGCAAGCATGGGGCGTACCCTGCTCGGCAGTTTCGCGTGCCAATCATTTCACTGTGCTTCAAGGACTGACCGATCCCCTTAGCGACCTAACGGAGCAGTTGACGCAGCTGTGAACCGTGCAGCGCCAGCCTCTTGGTGGCGGCAGCTCGAACGGCGGAAGCCCCGACTTTTTCTTGCAATCTCTAGATTTCCCGTTCTACGATCATACCGCCGGTTGCCGAGCTAGGGGGATTTCAGTATGCGCATCTCAACCGCACTCGTGCTGTGCGCCGTGCTTGGTTTGACCGCATGTGAGAGCACCAAGGTTCTTCAGGCAACTGGCGGCAGCCGCGCCGACGGTACTGTGAATCTGTCTTTCAACTATGGTCTTTTCGAGCAACCGAAAATCGATTGGGGCGCCGCACTAGAAACAGCTCGAACGAGTTGTAAGGCCTGGGGTTATTCCGACGCACAGAAGTTTGGCGGTGGCCTCCAGCATTGCGAGGCAATGAATGGCTACGGCCAGTGCATGGCGTGGGCGGTAACGGTCACATATCAGTGTACAGGACATCCGTCCTAGTCGGGCTAGGCATTCGCATTTCCTTTTTCTCCCGGGCCGCGCGCGCAATTGCCGACTGGCGCGTGCTAGAACATTACAAGAACATTCCTTGACTTTAACGGTTGTGCCGTATAGGTCTTGAGGCCGCTCGGACGGGGCGGACGGCGAGGCCCATGACCGACATTTCCCATCTCATCTGGGACATGAAATACCGGCTCAAGGCGCCGGACGGCACCCCTGTCGACAGCGACATGGCCTCCACCTGGGCGCGCGTGGCCCTGGCAGCGGCGAAGGCCGAGGCGCCCGAGCATCGGCGCCAGCACGCGCTTCAATTCGCGCAGGCGCTCGCCGGCCACAAATTCCTGCCCGCGGGCCGCATCCTCGCCGGCGCCGGGACGGAGCGCGACGTCACGCTGTTCAACTGCTTCGTCATGGGCCGCATCCAGGATTCGATGGACGGCATCTTCTCCCACTTGCGCGAGGCGGCACTGACGCTGCAGCAGGGCGGCGGCATCGGCTACGATTTCTCGACGCTGCGGCCGCGCGGCGCGCCTGTGAAAGGCGTCGGCGCCGACGCCTCCGGTCCCGTCTCCTTCATGGAGGTGTGGGACGCGATGTGCCGCACCATCATGAGCGCGGGCAGCCGTCGCGGCGCCATGATGGCGACGCTCGCCTGCGATCATCCCGACATCGAGGAATTCGTCGCTGCCAAGCAGGTGCCGGGCCGGCTCACCAATTTCAATCTCTCCGTGCTCGCGAGCGACGCCTTCATGGCGGCGGTCGCGCGCGACGCTGACTGGAACCTCGTCTTCGACGGACGCGTCACCAAAACGATCCGCGCGCGCGCGCTCTGGGACCGCATCATGCGCGCGACCTACGACGGCGCGGAGCCGGGCGTGGTCTTCATCGACCGCATCAACGCGCAGAACAACTTGGCCTATTGCGAAACCATCCACGCCACCAATCCCTGCGGCGAGCAGCCGCTGCCGCCTTATGGCGCATGCCTGTTGGGGTCGATCAATCTCGCCAAGCTGGTGAGGAACCCGTTCGGCGACGATGCCGCTCTCGATCTCGATGAATTGGTGAGTTTGACCCGCGTCGCGGTGCGGCTGCTCGACGACGTGATCGACGTTTCGCGGTTCCCGCTCGCCGAACAGGCGCAGGAGGCGCGCGCCAAGCGGCGCATCGGGTTGGGCGTCACCGGGCTCGCGGACGCGCTGATATTCTGCCGCACCCGCTACGGCTCGGTCGAAAGCCTTGTGCTGATCGAGAGTTGGCTCGCGGCCTTGCGCGATGCCGCCTATGCAGCCTCGGTGGAGCTGGCGCGCGAGAAGGGACCGTTCCCGCTGTTCGATGCCGCGCAGTTTCTCGAACGGCCGTTCATCCGCGCATTGCCGCAGGACATCCGCGACGGCATCGCCGCGCACGGCATCCGCAACGGGCTTCTGACCTCGATCGCGCCGACCGGCACGATCTCGCTGATCGCGGGCAATGTCTCGAGCGGCATCGAACCTGTCTATGCCTTCCGGTACAGCCGGCGCGTGCTCAAGCCCGACGGCAGCGCCAGCGAAGAGACGGTAGAGGGCTACGCGCATCGTCTGTTCCGCGCCCGCTTCGGCGAGGATGCCGCGCTGCCCGAGTATTTCGTCAGTACTCAGACCATTGTGCCGGAGGATCATCTCGCCGTTCAGGCGGCGGCGCAGAAATGCATCGACAGCTCGATCTCGAAGACGATCAACCTTTCCGCCGGCATTTCCTTCGATGCGTTCAAGGACGTCTATGCGCGCGCCTATGCGCTGGGCTGCAAGGGCTGCACCACCTACCGGCCGAACGCGGTGACGGGGGCCGTGCTGGAGGCGTCTGCGGAGTCCGCGCGCGCGCAAAGCGAGGAGCCGATGCTGCCCCTGGGTCTGTCCGAACTGCGCGGGGCCGAACAGCGCGGAGGAGGGGTGGTCTACATGACGCGGCCTTTCGACCGCCCGGACGTGCTCTTGGGACAGACCTACAAGATCAAATGGCTCGATCTGGACCACGCCTTCTACATCACGATCAACGATTTCGAGAAGGATGGCCGTCGACGCCCCTTCGAGGTTTTCATCAATTCGAAAAACATGGAGGCCTATGCCTGGACCTTGGCGCTGACCCGGATGATCAGCGCCGTGTTCCGCCGTGGTGGCGACGTTTCCTTCGTGGTTGACGAGCTCAAGGCGGTGTTCGATCCGCGTGGCGGGCAATGGATGGGGGGCCGCTACGTGCCTTCGCTGTTGGCGGCCATCGGCGAGGTGATCGAACAGCATTTGATTTCAATAGGCTTCATGACGCCGCGTGATACGGTCCTGCCCAAAGAAGAGCGCCGCGCGGTGGCGATGGCTGCCGAAGGCGCGCCGGCACGCTTCTGTCCGCGCTGCGCAAGCCCCAGCTTCGTGCGACTCGAAGGCTGCGATACCTGCGTCGCCTGCGGCTATTCGAAGTGCGGCTGAGGCGACACTTCGATACCAATTTCGCCGATCCGCGCGCTTGACCCTGCGTCCACGCATCTGTTCCCTTTTGACCTGCGTCCGGGGTCGAAGCCGGGCACGCGGAAATTGAACTCCGCCAGGGCTGGGGCTGTGACGGACTATCGGATTTATTTCGTCGACCGGGGCGGGCGCATCGCGCGCGTGCGTGAGATTTCTTGCGCATCGCAGAGCGAGGCGAGCGACGCGGCGCGGGCGAGCCTGGACGGCGCGTTCGGCATCGAGCTGTGGCAGGACGCGACGATGATCCTCAAGCTCGCCGCCGACGGCCTGGTTCTCTACCTGCGCTGAGCGATTGGCACTGGGCACGGCGACGGGCTAAGGATCGCGTGCCATGACCTATTCCCACCGGTTCTTTCTCTATGCGCCGATAGCGCTTTTGCTGCTGCTCGCGGCCGCCGCCGGGATACGCTGGTGGTTTGTCGCCCGCAGCTTCGAGCAGCATCTGGACGCTCTGCAGAGAACCGAGGCCGTGCCGGGCGTCACGATCCGCTACGCCGCGCGCAGAATCGGCGGCTTTCCATTCCGGCTGGAAGCGGTGCTCGACGATGTGCGCGTTTCGCTGGTGACGGGCGAGGGGCCTGTCACGTGGCGAGGCGAGCACCTTGCCGTCCATGGTCTCACCTATGGCCGCGACCAGTACATTTTCGAGGCCGCGGGCCACCAAAGCCTGGAATGGGGCCGCGGCCACCGCCTGGATTTCGAGACCGGTAGCCTGCATGCGAGCGCCGTGCGAAAGGCGGGAAAGCTCGTGCAATTCGATCTCGATCTGGTGGATTTCGGCTCTTCGGCTTTCACCGCCGGGCGGCTTCAGTTTCATGTCCGCCGCACCGCCACGTCGCTGGACGTCGCGGCGAGCGCCGGCAATGTCCTGCTGTCGGCGCGTCTCGCCGGCGCCTTCGGCAACCGAACCCGGCTTGCGGCGTTCGATGGCACACTGACCGCACCGGAATGCTTCGATCACCTGCTGGCTGGCCGCGCGGATTTCAGGGAAGTGCTCGATACATGGCGCCACCATGGCGGAGGGCTGGACGCGGAGCATCTGGAGATCGATTCCGCCACGGTCGACATGACGGGACAGGGCCGCGTGACGCTCGACGATGCGCATCGACCGAGCGGATTCGTCGATCTCAAGATTGCGGGGATGTCGGACTGGCTTGCGCGCAATGAACTCGAGAGACCCACCGGATTTGCCGCAGCCCTGCGCGCGCGCGCAGCCGCTGCCGGCGCCAACGAAGCGGGCAAGATGGGCGCGGTGCTCGGCGCGCGAGACGGCATCGTCTATCTCGGCGACCGACCCGCGGGCTTCGTGGCGCCGCTCTATTGATCGCCGCACAAGGATCTGCCGCACACGCCTATTTCGTGTTGCGCCCGAAGTTCGGCGCGGCCATGTCCTGGCCCGCGTCGATGATGCCGCGGCGGATGGCTCGGGTGCGGGTGAAGAGATTGAACAGCGCATCGCCATCGCCCCAGCGGATCGCGCGCTGAAGCGCGCTCAAATCCTCGCTGAAGCGCCCCAGCACCTCCAGCACGGCCTCGCGGTTGTTGAGGAATACGTCGCGCCACATCGTCGGATCGGAGGCCGCGATACGGGTGAAGTCGCGGAAGCCGCCTGCCGAATATTTGATCACTTCGCTCTTTGTGACCGCGGAGAGATCGTCCGCCGTGCCGACGATGTTGTAGGCGATCAAATGCGGCACGTGGCTGGTGATCGCCAGCACGAGGTCGTGGTGGTGCGCGTCCATCGTCTCCACCTGGCTGCCGAGCCGCTGCCAGAAGGTCTTGAGCTTTTCGACCGCGGCCGCATCGGCGCCGTCGGGCGGGGTGAGGATGCACCAGCGATTATCGAACAGTTCGGCAAATCCCGCACCGGGCCCGGATTGCTCGGTGCCGGCGATCGGATGCGCAGGGACGAAATGCACGCCTTCCGGCACGTGCGGGCTCACATCGCGCAGCACGGCGCTCTTGACCGAGCCCACGTCGCTCAGAATCGTGCCGGCCTTCAGCGCGGGAGCGATCGTCCGGGCGATCCCGGCGAAAGCGCCGACAGGTGCGGCGAGGACGACAAGGTCGGCGTCCTGCACGCACGAGGCCAGATCGTCATGCAGCGAGTCCGCGAAACCGATCCTGGAGGCGAGCGCGCGCTCCTCCGCGCTCGGACTGTAGCCGGCAATGCGGCCTGCCGCGCCGGCGCGGCGCGCCGCATGCGCCATCGACGCGCCGATCAGGCCGATGCCGATCAATGCCACTTTCGCGAATACCGGTTCGTTGCTCATCGGCCGCTCCGGAATTCGGCGAGCGCCGCTGTGACCCTGCGATTGGCGTCTTCGGCGCCCACCGTCAGCCGCAGGCAGTGCGGCAGGCCATAAGCCTTCATGCCGCGCAGGACCAGGCCGCGGGCGCAAAGGAAATCGTCGGCCGCGGCGCTTTCTCGAGGATCCGCAAAGTGTATCAGCACGAAATTTCCAACGCTGTCGTCGACGCGAAAGCCGGCGGCGCGAATGGTTTCGATCAGCCAGGCGCGCCAGCGCTCGTTGTGCGCGACGGATTTTTCGACATGGGCACGGTCCTTCAACGCCGCGGCGGAGGCGCGCTGCGCCGGCGCGGAGACGTTGAACGGGCCTCGCACTCGGCCCAAAACGTCGACCACCGCCGGCGGACAATAAGCCCAGCCAACGCGCAAACCGGCCAGGCCGTAGACCTTCGAGAAGGTTCGCGTCATCACGACGTTGTCGTTGCTCGCGACCAACTCGATTCCGGCCTCATAGTCGTCGCGTCGGACGTACTCGGCATAGGCGGCGTCGATCACCAGAAGAACGTGCGGTCCCAGGCCTTGGTGCAGCCGCCGCACTTCGTCGCGCCCGAGATAGGAACCCGTGGGATTGTTCGGATTGGCAAGATAGACGAGCCTGGTCCGCGGTGTGGCACAGGCGAGCATCGCATCCACGTCGACGCGCAATTCCTTCTCCGGCGCGACCACCGGCCGCGCGCTGTTGGCCAGCGCCGCGATGCGATAGACCAGGAAGGCATGTGCGCTGAAAAGCGCCTCGTCACCCGGTCGCAGGTAGGCATGCGCCAAGAGCGACAGCAGCTCGTCCGACCCGTTGCCGCAGACGATACGCGCGGGATCCAGACCGTGACTCTCGCCAATCGCCTCGCGCAGGATGCGGGCACTGCCCTCGGGATAGATATGCAGCCTATCGGCCGCGGCGCGGTAGGCTTCCACGGCCAGCGGGCTCGCGCCCAGCGCATTCTCGTTCGACGACAGCTTGACCGGATGCGCAGAAGCCGCGGTTTCCGCGCGGCCGCCGACATAGGGCGCGATGTCCAGGATGCCGGGTTTGGGCTGCAGTGCCATGGTCGCGGTATTGATACGCAGGACCTGAAGCCTTAGCAAACACGCATGGCGGAGACCGCTCCCAAATTCCTGCGCCCTTTGAGCGCGCCCGGCGCAGACGTCGGACGCGCGATCGGCTTCGGGCCGGACGATGCGCTGACGCTGGATTGCGGGCGCTCGCTCGAGTCCTGGACCTGCGCCTACACGACCTGCGGCACGTTGAACGCGGCGCGTTCGAATGCGGTGCTGGTCTGCCATGCGCTGACCGGCGATCAGTTCGTCGCCGGCGCTCATCCGGTGACGGGAAAGCCGGGCTGGTGGCCGGCGATGGTCGGGCCGGGAAAGCCCATCGACACCGACCGCTTCTTCGTCGTCTGCGCCAACGTGCTGGGCGGCTGCATGGGAACAAGCGGCCCGGCCGAGATCGATCCCGCGACCGGCGAGCCCTACGGCCTCACCTTTCCGCTGGTGACGATCCGCGACATGGTGCGCGCCCAGGCCAAGCTGCTCGATGCGCTGGGGATCGGCAAGGTGCTCTGCGTCGCCGGCGGCTCGATGGGCGGGATGCAGGCGCTGCAATGGGCGGCGCTCTATCCCGAGCGCGTGGTCAGCGCCATGCCGATCGCGACGGCGGCCCGGCACTCTGCGCAGAACATCGCCTTCCACGAAGTCGGCCGTCAGGCGATCATGGCCGATCCCCAATGGCGCGGCGGCCGCTATCAGAAGGACGGCACGCAACCTTCCAAGGGACTCGCCGTCGCGCGCATGGCGGCACACATCACCTATCTTTCGGAGGCCGCTCTGCAGCGCAAGTTCGGCCGCAGCCTGCAGGATCGCGCCGAGATATCCTTCGCCTTCGCCCCGGACTTCCAGGTGGAATCCTATCTCCATCACCAGGGGATGAGTTTCGTCGACCGCTTCGACGCCAATTCCTATCTCTACATCACGCGCGCGATGGACTATTTCGATCTGGCCGCGGACTATGGCGGCGTGCTGGCCGAGGCCTTTCGCGGCATCCGGACGCGCTTCTGCATCGTCTCTTTCACAAGCGACTGGCTCTTCCCCACCATCGAGAACAAGCGCATCGCGCACGCCTTGAGCGCTGCGGCGGCGACGGTCAGCTTCGTCGAAATCGAAAGCGATCGCGGCCATGATGCGTTCCTGCTGGACGAACCGGAAATGTTCGCCGCGCTGCGCGGCTTTCTGAACGCCGTGGCCCAGTCCGAGGGCTTGGAATGACCCCGCTGCGTCCGGATCTGGCGGCGATTGCGGCGATGATCCCCGATGGCGCGCGCGTGCTCGATATCGGTTGCGGCGACGGCAGCCTGCTCGAGCATCTCGTCGCAACGAAGAAGGTCGACGGTCGCGGCCTCGAACTGTCGCAGCCCAATGTCAATGCCTGCGTCGCACGCGGCCTTGCCGTCATCCAGGGCGATGCGGACGCCGACCTGCACGAATATCCCTCACAGGTCTTCGATGTGGCAATTCTCAGCCAGACCATCCAGGCGACGCGCCATCCGCGCACCGTACTGATCGAGCTGCTGCGCATCGGCCGGCGCACCGTGGTGTCGCTTCCCAATTTCGGGCATTGGAACGTGCGGCTGCACCTGGGCATTCACGGGCGCATGCCGCGCACGCAGGCGCTCGGACATGCCTGGTACGAGACGCCCAACATTCATCTGTGCACCATCGCCGACTTCGTGGCGCTGACGCGCGATGCGGGCGCCACCATCGAGCGCGCGCTCGCGCTCAGCGCCAGCGGCCGGACCTATCCGATGCGCGCCGATTCCTGGGGCCCCAACCTCTTCGCCGAGGGCGCGATCTTCCTGTTGCGGCCGGTAGCGAGATTTTGACCTCGCAGACCCTGCCCAGGCGCGGCTGCCGCAGGCGGGTCATGGGCGCACACGGCGTGCGTGTGCGCCCATACAGATTCAGCCTTTCACGCCGAGAAGCTCCATGGCATGGCCATAATAGACCATGCCCTGATGATAGAAGCCGGCGTTGCAGGCCTCCAGGCCGAGCCGGCTTTCGCGGCGCGCCGCGTCGGCGTTCTGCGCATTGGCGAGCGCCGCGCTGACCTTGCTTTGCGCCGCCAGGCACGAGGCCTGGGTGTCGCTTTCATTTGCAATACCGGCGGTCGCACTCACCGCACAAAGTGCGAGCGCCAGCACCGAGATCTTTGCGAGATCCATGATCGTCTCCTTCTCCTCTTCTCGCCGCGAATGCGGCTTGGCTGAGGTAGGAGATGTTTGATGGAGAAAAAGCCCACGTTTGCGTCATCGTCCCTTGCGACGTTGTAATCCCGGTCGGGATTGCAGGCTTTGCGCGCATGAACAGCGTGTGTCGATGCGGTCATGCGAGACATGCGCCGCGAGCATGGTCAAAATCGCGTGCGCGAAGGCAAGCGGTTGTGCGCAGAAGGGCTCAATTGGCGGGGCTTGGAACCGCGGCCGCCACTCTTGTGACGGAGCGGCGCCGCGCGACGGCGACCGGCGCGTAGATCGACTTCGATGCCTCCACCAGATGCACGCCGCCGAGCCGTGGCCAGAGCCTGCGGCCGATGCGCTCCCAGCCTGCGCCGCTGCGCACGATGGCGCGGCTTTTCAGCGGCGGACCATAGAGCGCGCAATCCCAGCGCAGCGGCTCGAACATCGCGCCGCGCAACAGCCGCTCGAGTTCGCGGCGGTGGAACGGACGGCCATGCGCGAAAGGCGAGCGCTCGATCTGCGCCCACAGGCTGGTACGGTTCGGCGCCACGATGAGCATGCGGCCCTCGGGCGCGAGCACGCGCCACAGCTGGCGCATCAGCGGCCGCACGGCGTCCGCGCCCTCCAGACCGTGCACCACCAGCACACGGTCGAACATGGCGTCCGGAAAGGGCAGCGCGTCTTCGTCCGTCAGGGTCACGAGCCTGCTTGCGTCAGGCCAGCCGACAGCTCCCATTTCCGCGGGCATCGCCGCGACAGTGCGCTCAGCCTCGATCTGGAAACTGCGCAGATAGGGAACGGCGAAGCCGTAGCCCAGCACCCGGGTGTTCCGCCCATCCGGCCAGAGCAGCCTCAGCCGCCGCAGGATCATCCGCCGCGCCATCGCGCCCATGGCACTGTCGTAGAACGCGAGGAGCTCGCGCGCGTCCAGCTGCATGAGCCTGCCTAGACCGAAGGCGGTTCAACGGCAAGCCTGGGCCTGCTAGGCTGGTCCATCTCACAAGGATCCCGCCGTGCGCCCCCTCGACATCGCCATCGTCCCCTGCCTCAGCGACAATTATGCCTATCTGGTGCACGACGCCGACGCCGGGCTGTGCGCGGTGATCGATCCGTCCGAGGCGCCTCCCGTGGACAAGGCGCTGGCGGCGCGCGGCTGGAAGCTCACCCACATCCTCAACACCCATCACCACTTCGACCATACCGGCGGCAATCTCCCGCTCAAGCAAACGACCGGCGCGCGCGTGGTGGGGCCGGCGAAGGACCGCGCGCGCATCCCCGGCATCGACGAGGGCGTGGAGGAGGGCAAAGATTGGCGCTTCGGTCGGCGCGCCGTGCGCGTACTGGAAATTCCGGCGCATACCCGCGCGCATATCGCTTTCGTTTTCGACGACGCCGCATTCACCGGCGATACACTGTTCGCGATGGGCTGCGGGCGGCTGTTCGAAGGCACGCCGGAGATGATGTGGGCGAGCCTCACGAAATTGATGAATTTGCCGGACGCCACACGCGTTTTTTGCGGCCACGAATACACCCAGAGCAACGGCCGCTTCGCGCTCACCCTGGAGCCGGACAATGCCGCGCTCGCGTCGCGCATGAAGGAGGTCGATGCTGCCCGCGCCAAAGGTATACCCACCGTCCCCTCGACGATGGCTCTCGAGAAGCAGACCAATCCTTTCCTCAGGCCCAATTCGGCGGAACTGCGCCGCTCGCTCGGATTGGAGTCGGCCAGCGACGTCGAAGTGTTCGCCGAGACCCGCCGGCGAAAGGACAATTTCTAGCGATGGCGGAACCGCTCGACTTGCCCGACCGCGTGCGCTGGCCGGCGACGTTCGATCCGGCGTTGCTGGCAGCCGATCTCGAGCGGTTATCGGCCTCGGGCTGGATCGAGCATTTCCTGACGGAGCGCTATGAAGGCACCTGGGATGTGATCCCCCTGCGCGGGCCCAGGGATGCAGACCATCCCGCCATGATGATCGCAACCACGCCGGGCCATAAGGATTTCGCCGATACGCAAGCGCTGGCGCTCTGCCCGTACTTTCAGCACGTCATCGGGTCGTTCGAAGCCGAACTCCGCGCGGTGCGTCTGCTGCGGCTGACGCCGGGATCGTTCATCAAGGAACACACCGATCACGAATACACAGGCGATGACGGCACGATTCGCTTCCACGTTCCCGTCGTGACCAACCCGGATGTCGTCTTTCTGCTCAACGGCAGGCGGGTTGTGATGGACGCGGGCTCGGCCTGGGTGCTGCGCCTGATCTACCCGCACAGCGTCGCCAACCGCGGCCAGACCGACCGCGTCCACATGCTCGTCGACGCGGTGATGACTCCACGCCTGGAAAAGATGCTGCGCGACGCGGCCTATTTGCCCGAAAGTACCGCCGTCGCCTGATCGAGGCGTGCGCTGTAGGCGTCGAGCACGCCGGCGATCACCTTGATGTACTTCACCGCATCGTCGAAGCGCTCGTCCTCGATCGCTTCGCGCACGCCCGGAATCGTCTTGGCGCCATAGCCCGTGAAGCGACCCGGGGCATAGATTTGATTGAGATACCAGATGCGATCCGGCAAGCCGACCTCCGCCGGCGCCAGCGTCTGATCCAGGCTCAGCATCAGGCCGCGCAGTTTCGCGCGCGCTTCCGGCGTCAGCGTCGCGGCGTTGCGGTCGAAGGCGGCGTCGTAGACGGCGGCACTTGCCTTCAAGCGGGTCACCGCCGCATCGAGCGAGGCGAAATCGATCGCCGGCACGGGCCTGAGGGCAGTGGGTTCGCCGCTCGACTTGGTCGGATCGGCCGCGAGATGGAAGGCGTGATCGGCGAGCATCTTGTCCTGGATCTCCGCCGCCTGCCGCTTGTCGTCGGCGAGCTTCTTGACCTCCTTGACGTAGGATTCGACCGTGTCGGCGAAGTTCGTGGGCCGCGCCAGCGGCAGGTCGCTGTCGGCGGCGCGCAGCACCATGCGACCGATGGTCTTGGCGAGCACGACGTTGTAGACGAAACCCGGATCGCCGAAGCGCGTGAAGTGCTCATAGGTGTCGTAGCGCGAATGATAAACGCCGCCGTTGTTGCCCTCCTGGCCGTACTCGACGTTGAGCGCCGGTAAGCCCAGGTGCTCGATGAAGGCGGAATAGTCCGAACCGGAGCCGAGCGCCCCGATGGGAAAGTCCTTCGACGGATCGGCCGCGCGCTTGGCGTCTTCCTTCAGGCGTGCGGCATTTTCCGGATCGCGCGACGCGAGCGCATCGGTGCGCATCTTGGCGCGCCGCCGGTCGCCGACGCTGGCCCGGGTTTCCGGATCGGTCACGTCGGCAGCGACTTGATTGACGAAATGCTCCAGATCGTGGCTGCCCTCGACCTCGAGGATGCCGCGTCCGTTGCTGTCCGTATTGATGTAGAGCACGGCCTTCTGTTTGAGTTCGGCGCCATGCTGTTCGGCCCATTCGGTGGAGCCCAGCAGGCCCGGCTCCTCGCCGTCCCAACTCAGATAGACGATGCTGCGCTTGGGCCGCCAGCCCTGCTTGGCCAGCATGCCGAGCACGCGCGCTTCCTCGAGCAAGGTCACTTGGCCTGAAAGCGGGTCGGCGGCGCCGAACACCCAGCCGTCATGGTGATTGCCGCGCAGCACCCATTCGTCCGGCAGCTCGGAGCCCTTCAGCATCGCGACCACGTCGTAGATCGGCTTCAGACTCCATTGCGATTTGACGAGGAGATGCACCTTGGCGGCGCTCGGGCCGACGCGATAGGTGAGCGGCAGACGCCCGCGCCAGCTTTCCGGCACGGTTTGTCCGCCTAGTTGCGCAAGCAGCACTTGGCCGTCGGCATAGGAGATCGGCAGCGCCGGAATCTTCAAGATCACCGGCGACTCATTGATCTTCAGCCGCTTCGCATCTGCCGTCGCGCCGACAGCCGGCGTCAGAGGATCGCCGGTAAAGAGTGTCATGTCCTCCACCGAGCCGCGCTGGAAACTGCGTGGCGGCCGCGCCGGTCCCGCGGGATAGGTGGGATCCACGGAATATCCATCGTCGGAAGGATCCGAATAGATGATGCAGCCCACCGCCCCGTGCTCGGCCGCCAGCCGGGGCTTCAACCCGCGCCAGCCCGCGCCGTAGCGCGCGATCACGATCTTGCCCTTGACGCTGACGCCCATGCGCTCCAGCGCCTTGTAGTCGTCGCGCATGCCGTAATTGACGTAGACCAGCGGCGCGGTGACATCGCCGTCGCCTTGATAGGCGAGGTAGGCCGGCAGCGGCGCCTGCTTTGCCGTGGCGCTGGTATCGCCCTTGATCGGCGGCTCCTGCAGCGTGGCGTGCCAGCTTTTCTTGCCGACCAGCTCGATCGCTTCCTTGACGGGAGTTGGATAGAGCACCTGGAACGTCTCGATATGCGCATCCCAGCCGAATTCTTGGAATTTCTTGAGCTCCCACTCGGCATTGGCCTTGTCGTGCGGGCTGCCTACGTTATTGGCCTCGGCCGACATCAGCTTGAGCCACTGCGCCATGTCGTGCGCGTCCAGCGCCTGGTCGAACTGCTGCTCGAGCGAAGCGTTGCCGAAACTCGCCGATGCGCCGGCGCAGAGAAGACAGACCGCAGCGAGGGCGAGCGGACGTTTCATGGATTCCCCCAAAACCGAAATGGCCGCGGATCGTAGCGGCCGGGCCTGAGCTTTCAAGGCGGAAACGGTGTCCGTCTGTCGCCATGATGCATTCGCGGCCTTCCGGCGCCCAGGTAAGAAACTTGCGCGCCATGTACTTTTCCTGGGCATGGGCGCCAGCTAGGATTCGAAAAGGTTTGAGGGGGTGTCCGGATGTCCCGCCGAGTTGTTTTTCGCCATTGCGCGCTCGCGCTTCTCGCAGCCTCCTTGCCGCAGCCGTTGCTCGCCCAGCAGGCGCAGGGCCAGGGAACCATCGAGACCGTGATCGTCACCGCCACACGCCGCGCCGAGCAGCTCAGCAAGGTGCCGGAAAGCATCAGCGCCTTCACCAGCCAGCGCATCGAACAGCTGAACGCCAAATCGATCGCCGATCTCGTCGCCTACACGCCGGGCGTGACCTTCAGCCAAACGAGCAAGGACGTTTCCATCCGTGGCGTGAATTCGACCGCTGGCGATGCCACGACCGGCATCTATATCGACGACACCCCGATCCAGTTGCGGAGCCTGGGCTTCGGTTCGGACAATACCCTGCCGTCCGTGTTCGATCTGGAGCGCGTCGAGGTGCTGCGCGGTCCGCAAGGCACCTTGTTCGGCGCAGGCTCGGAAGGCGGCACGGTGCGCTACATCACGCCGCAACCCAGCCTTTCCGACTACAGCGTCTATGCCAAATCCGAGATCGCCGGCACGCAGGGCGGGGCACCGGATTACGAGGCGGGCGTCGCCGTCGGTGGGCCCATCGTCGACGACAAGCTCGGCTTCCGCGTCAGCGGCTGGGGACGGGAGGATGGCGGCTGGATCGACAAGGTCGACTACATGGACCCGAGCCATGTGCTCCAGTCGAACACCAACTATGTCGACACCTATGTCGGCCGCGCGGCGCTGACCTGGAAGCCGACTTCCGCCCTCGTCGTCACGCCCAGCGTGTTCTACCAGAACCGCCATCAGAACAATATCGACGACTACTGGGTCGGCATCTCCAATCCGGACCAAGGCATCTACAAGACCGGCACGCCGGAGAACATGGCCGACAAGGACCGATTCACGCTCGCCGCGCTCAAGGCCGATTACGATTTCGGCGGCGCCGAACTGATCTCCAACACCTCGTACTTCACGCGCCATGAACTGGTGCAGGACTACAGCGCCACGCTCTACGACCTCTCCTATTTCCAGCAGATCCTCGATCCCAGCCAGCCCGGCGGCCCGCGCGATCCCTTCGGCCGCGGCTGCACCGCCGCCGAGCCGCTGTGCATCTATAAGTCCGAGCTTTATCCGCTGTTGACGCCGACGGGCATCAATCTGGGCAATTTCGGGCACTACGAGGCGGTCAACAACGTCACCAACACCCAGGACAATTTCACCCAGGAACTGCGCCTTCAATCCACCGACTCGAACGCAAGGCTGACCTGGATCATCGGCTTCTTCTATTCGAACCAGAGCCAGCTCAGCGTCGAGGAGATCAACGATCCGCAATTGCCGGCGCTCACCCAGTTCCTCTGGGGCGAGAGCATGCAGATGGCGTGGCTCGAGAACCTGCTGCCGAACGGCGACGACTACATCAATCATACCCGCGGCCACGAGCATCAGGAGGCGGTATTCGCCAACGCGACCTATGCGCTGACGCCCGCGCTCAAAGTGCAGGTCGGCGCGCGCCTGGCGCAGACCCATTTCGACTTCACCAACTTCTCCGACGGGCCGCAGAATTTCGGACCCCTCACCGGTCCGCCCGGTTCGAAGGACGAGCGTCCCTTCACCCCCATGGCCGGCATCACGTGGCAGATCGACGACGACGAGATGGTCTATGCCACCTGGGCCAAGGGCTATCGCATCGGCGGCGCCAATCCGCTGTTCCCGGTGCAGGCGTGTTCGGAGATCACCACCGAGCCGACCTCGTACAATTCGGACTCGGTGACGAGCTATGAGGCCGGCACCAAGGACAAGTTGTTCGGCGGCCGCTTCCAAGCCTCGGCCAGCGTCTACTATCTCAAATGGACCAACATCCAGCAGGTGGTGCAGCTTCCGTCCTGCGGCTTCCGCTACACCACCAACCAGGGCGCAGCGGAGAGCAAGGGCTTCGACTTCGAGGGCGAGTGGCTGGTTCTGGACGGGCTCGACTTCGACTTCACGCTCGGCTTCACCGACGCGCATTACACCAGCACCAGCCAGTCGGTCGGCCTGGTCCTCGCCGATGTCGGCGACAAGCTGCCCGGCTCGCCCTGGACGTTCTCGCTCGGCGCCGAATACACACGAACACTCTGGGATCACGAGGCCTTTGTGCGGCTCGACTACCAGTTCCAGGGTCCCGAGACGGGACTGACGCCCGAACGCGACCCGGGAACGACCTTGTTCGACCCGGGTCTGGTGCCGGAGCCGGAAACCAATGTGCTCAACATCCGGGCCGGCACGACGGTGAAGAACATTGCGTTCACGCTGTTCATGGACAACATGCTGAACTCCCACCCGCAGCTCGGTCTCAACCACCAGGATGAGTTCACGCTGCTGTACGAAGCCTCGACCTTGCGTCCGCGCACCTTCGGGCTGACGGCGACGTATCGGTATTGAGCATGGCGGGGCCAAAGTCGACCGACGGGCCCAATCCAGCCTTGTCGTATCTCTGGCTCCTGCTCGCCGTCGGAATGCTGTGGTGCGTTTCCCGGTTTGCCGGCGCGGCAATCGTGGAAAGGCTGACGAGCCTGGAAGATGTGCCATACGCGCCGGCGCTGGCGGCATTCGTTCTGATCGCCCTGTGCAGCTTCGCCAGCGCCTATGCGACGCGCGGGACGCCGATTCCCTCCTTCGTCGTCGCCATCGCGCTCGGCATCGCGGGCCATGCGCTGTTCGCGCCGATCGTCGCCGACAAGACGGCGCTCGGCGCCATCGTCTCGGGAGCAGCGGCGATCATCCTGTTCAGCGGCGGGCTCGAGATAACGCTGCGGGAATTCCTGCGGCTCTTGGTCAAGGTGTCGCTGCTGGCGCTGCCCGGCGTCCTGCTCACCGGCTTTACGTTCTCGTCCGTGCTGCAGGGGCTGAGCCAGGCGATGGGAGCCGCCATCGCCATGCCGGTGATCATCCTGCTGGGCGCGATCCTTGCCTCCACCGACCCGGCCGCGATCATTCCGGTGTTGCAGGGCGTGCGATTCAAGGATCGCGCCACCAAGGACATCGTCGTTGCGGAAAGCGCGCTCAACGACGTCGCCGGCGCGCTGCTGACGACGGCGTTCCTGAAGATTCCGCTGGTCGGGCTTTCTGTTATTGCTGCTTACGCCGATTTGGCCACGCCTGAATACTACAGGTTTCTGGCGCTGCAGGCGGGATATGGCGTTATTGCCGGTACCGCGACATGGCTGGGGCTGCTGCTGCTGTCGCTGATCAAGAAGCGCCAGAAGGCCCGCTACGGCGCCGACCAGATCTATTTCCTCGCTATGCCGGTGGCCGCGTTCGTCGGTGCCGCCGCGCTTGGCGGAAGCGGGTTTCTCGCGGCATTCGTCGCCGGAATCCTGTTCCGCACGGAGGCGCATATGGCCGAGATCGAGCGCTTCTTTACACAGGTGATCGACGGCCTCGCAAAGCCCGCGATCTTCCTGCTGGTGGGCGCGATGGTCGATCCCGGAGCGCTCGTCGCTTACGCCCCGGTCGGCATCGCGGTCGCGCTGATCTTCATGTTCGTGCTCAGGCCGGCAATGGTTTTCCTGATGCTGGGCGGCTACATACTTCTGCCCAATTCGCCGCGGAGACTTTCGCTTCGCCAGCTCGCCTTCTTCTCTTTCGTGCGCGAGACTGGCGCCATTCCGGCGGTTCTGCTGATCCCGGCAGTCGACCGCATGACGGGCGGGACGGCCGGCTTGGTCGAGATCGGCATGTGGGTGATCCTGCTGACCCTCATCCTCGCGCCGCCGTTGACGCCGGTGGTGGCGCGCCGGCTCGGCGTGGCGGAATAGCTCAGCCGATCAGTTCTCCCACGGCCCGGAAGGCTTGGTCGATGGCCGAATCGGTATAGGCCGCGAAGCCGGCATCGGAATTGGCGATGGCGATGTTGCCGAAGCGCTGGCGCCCGACGACGTTGGGACGTTTGTCCGGGGGCGCATCGCCGTCGAACAGCGAGGAATATTCCGGCGCATAGCCATGCGGCCACCGGTTGACGATGATCGCTTCGATGTCGCGCGCCGGATCGAAACCGCCGGACGAAAGCATCCGGCCCAGCTGCTCGCGGACATTGCGCTCGAAGGTCTCAAATGGCGTCGCCAGCAGCTCGGCGCGGCCGGTGCGGTTCTGGTCGTATTCAGTCAAGCCGGCGCGGTCCGGCGTGCGCACCATGCGCAGCAGCATCGGCTGCGAGGGTTTGCGCGGACTTTGATAACGGCCGATGTCGACCGGCTCGTTCAAGGTCGTGTCGACGAAATAGAGCCCGGGGGAATAAATGCGCGCCACCTTCAGCTGGACGAAGGATTGCCAATTGCGTATCGCGACATTGGTATACACGAGCGGCGCTTTGACGAGACTATGCAGCGCCGCTTTCTGCTGCGCCGGAAGCTCCGGGCAGAGATAGGGGATCATCATGTTCCAGCTGGCGAGCACGCAATGTTTGGCGCGTGCGCGCCGCACCGCGCCGCCGCCTGCACTCGGCGTATAGGCGATCTCCACGCCTTCCTTGGTGGTGCGGGCGCGCACGACGAGGCTGTTGAGCCGAAGCCGCAACGGCGCACCGGGCAGGTCGAGCTTTGAGTAGTCGCAAGGCGCGGTGACGATGTCTTCCGCTGTTGCGCCTGGTATCGCTTCCGGAATCAGGCGACGAACAATGAGCCGCGCGATCGAGGCATTGCCGTCGGGAAAGTGGAATGTCGGCGAGCCGCCGGTGGTCAGATAACCCGCCGGCGTATAGCCCATCTTGTCGGTCGCGATCGGCCTCAGCTTCAGTCCCTGGAAGCCGGGAAGCCCGAAACCCCAGCAATCGATCGCCGACACCGCATCGATGCCGCATGCCCATTCCTCGTCGGTGTGGTGCTGGTAGAACCACATCACGCCGGGATCGGCTTTCACGACATGCAGCAGATAGTCGCGGTAGGAAATCTTGGCGAGCCGGTCCTTCTTCTGGTCAGGAGTGAGACCGGGGTAGTAATCCTCGTGTCCGGTCTCGATGCGCAGGATGTCGGCGCGCACCTGGGGCGAAAACGGAGATTTGTTCAGGAACGCGTGGATCGTCTTCGCCTCGAAGCGGCGGTGCCGCGAACCTGTCGCCACCAATCGGTCGCGGCCGAAGCTCTCCTTGTCGAAGAACACGCCGAGCGACAGACCGTGGCGGCCATAAATCTCTGGATGGTCGCATTTCCTGGAGAGCGCCACGGGGTCGACGCCGATCTGGGCCAGCAATCCCGATGCCGCTTTGCTGTAGGGCGTTGGACTGTCGATCTCGAGCGTGCCGCCATTGATCAGCAGCATCCGCCCGTCGATATGGAACTCGTTGCGCTTGGCATGACCGCCGAAATCGTCGTGGTTCTCCAGGATCAGCACACGCGCGTTGGGCTTGCGCTCCCGATAGAAATGCGCCGCCGCCAATCCGCTGATCCCGGCGCCTGCGACGATCAGATCGTAGCTTTCGCGATCGTCCTCGAGTTTGGCCGCGCCGTCCCAGAAATCGCCGTCGCGGACTTCGTGCGCCGCCTCGAAAGAACCCGGATGACTCCCGCGCAGCCCCAGTCGCGTCGGCGGATAGTAACCGGGGGCGTTCTGCGGTTCGCTGCTGGAGGCCGGCATTGCCGCCGTCGCACTGCCAGTCCCGAGCGCTGCTATCCCGACCGCCGCACCCTGCAGGAAATCGCGCCTGAGGATCGGCCGGTCCATGCCCAGGGCCTTGTCTCGCTTTCCTGACACGGTTCGCCCCGCTTTTGTTCGTCATGGCCGGGCTTGACCCGGCCATCCAACTTCTCCTGCGCTCGCTAGCGCTCGCGCACTGAATGGCCGCCTCGAGGGCGGCCATGACGGTCAACTACTATATCCCGCCCAAGCAGAGATATTTGATTTCCAGATAGTCATCGATGCCGTATTTCGATCCCTCTCGGCCGAGTCCGGATTGCTTGACGCCGCCGAACGGCGCGACCGCGGTCGAGATCAGCCCGGTGTTGATGCCGACGATGCCGGCTTCGATCGCCTCGGCGACGCGCCACACCCGTCCCAGATCGCGCGCGTAGAAATAGGCCGCCAGCCCGAATTCGGTATCGTTGGCAAGACGGATCGCATCGGCGTCGGTCTTGAAGCGGATGACGGGCGCCAGCGGCCCGAAGGTTTCTTCCTTTGCCACCAACATGTCCTGCGTCGCGTCCGCGATCAGGGTCGGCTCAAAGAAGGTGCGGCCGAGCGCATGTCGATGGCCGCCCATCACCAGCCGGCCGCCCTTGGCCAGTGCATCGGCGACATGCTCTTCCACTTTCCTCACCGCGGCTTCGTCGATCAGCGGGCCCTGGGTCACGCCGAGCTCGGTTCCCGGTCCGACCTTCAGCTTTCCCACGGCGCTCGCGAGCTTGGCGACGAAGGCATCATAGACGGCGTCCTGCACATAGAGGCGGTTGGCGCAGACGCAGGTCTGTCCGGTGTTGCGGTATTTCGAGGCGATGGTGCCTTCGACCGCGGCGTCCAGATCGGCATCGTCGAAGACGATGAAGGGCGCATTGCCGCCCAACTCCATCGATACCTTCTTCACCGTCGGCGCGCATTGCGCCAGAAGCTGGCGGCCGATCTCGGTCGAGCCGGTGAAGGTGAGCTTGGCGACATCGGGATTGGCGGTCATCTCCGCCCCGATCTCGCGCGCCGATCCGGTAATGACGTTGAACACGCCGGGCGGAACGCCGGCGCGGTTCGCGAGCTCTGCCAGCGCCAATGCAGAGAACGGCGTCTGCGACGCGGGCTTGCAGACGAAGGTGCAGCCCGCCGCCAGAGCCGGTCCCGCCTTGCGCCCGATCATGGCCGACGGAAAATTCCACGGCGTGATGGCGCAGACCACGCCGATGGGCTGCTTGAGCACGACGATGCGCTTGTCCGCGGCATGGCTCGGGATCACGTCGCCATAGACGCGCCTTCCTTCCTCCGCGAACCACTCAATGAACGAGGCGCTGTAGGCGACTTCGCCTTTGGATTCGGCGAACGGCTTTCCCTGCTCCGAGGTCATGATCAGTGCCAGGTCGTCCGCGTGGGCGAGCATCAGATCGTTCCAGCGGCGCAGGATCGTGGCGCGTTCGCCAGCGGTCTTCGCAGCCCAGGACGGGAAGGCGCGCTTGGCGGCGGTGATCGCCGCCCGGGTTTCCGTTCCAAGGAATTTCGGCACCGTGCCGATGATGTCTCCTGTCGCGGGATTGGTCACATCGATGGCGCCGCCGCTATCGGCATTGTGCCATTCGCCGCCGACGTAACAGAGCTGGCGCAACAGCGATGGGTCTTTGAGGTGCATGCCACTCACTCCGGCGTCAGCACGGCCTTGACTTCGAGATACTCGCGGAAACCGAATTCGCCGGCCTCGCGCCCGTTGCCCGAACGCTTGTAGCCGCCGAAGGGTGCCGCCGGGTCTTCCGGCGCGCCGTTGACATAGACATTGCCGGCACGCAAACGCGCGGCGATCTTGAGCGCGTGCGCGGTGTCGCCCGACTCGACATAGGCCGCCAGCCCATAGGGCGTGTCGTTGGCGATGCGCACCGCCTCGTCTTCGTCCTTGTACGCAATGATGGCCAGGACCGGCCCGAAGATCTCCTCGCGCGCGATGGTCATGGAATTGTTGACATGGGCGAAGACGGTCGGCTGCACGAAATAGCCTTTGTCGCGCGCGGGCTCGGCCCCGCCGCAGACCAGCATCGCGCCTTCCTCGATGCCGGCCTTGATCAGCCGGCGTACCTTCTCGAATTGCGCCTTGCCGGAGAGCGGGCCCATGACGGTGTCGGGATCGCGCGGATCGCCGACAGTGACGTCCTCCGCCGCCGCGCGCGCAGCGGCGATGGCTTTGTCTTCGAGCGCCTTAGGCACCAACATGCGCGTCGGCGCATTGCAGGACTGGCCGGTGTTGCCAAAGCAGGACAGCGCACCGCGCTTCACCGCCTCCTCGATATCGGCGTCGGCAAGGATCACGTTGGCGGATTTGCCGCCAAGCTCAAGCGTCACGCGCTTGACGGTATCGGCGGCGGCTTTGCTGACCGCCACTCCGCCGCGCGTCGAGCCAGTGAACGAGACCATGTCGATGCCGGGATGGCTCGCTAGCGCCTGTCCGACCGTGGGTCCGTCGCCGTGAACGAGATTGAACACGCCGGCGGGCGTCTTCGCCGCATCCAGAATCTCCGTGACGATCACCGCGCTGACCGGCGTGAACTCGCTCGGCTTCAAAACCATGGTGCACCCCGCCGCCAGGGCGGGAAAAACCTTGAGCGCGATCTGGTTGATCGGCCAGTTCCACGGCGTGATCAATCCGCACACCCCAATGGGCTCGTGCATGATGGTGATGCGGCCGTTCTTCTCTTCGAATTCGAAATCGCTCAGGACACGGATGGTCTCATCGAGGTGCTGCAGTCCCGCAGCGGCCTGCGCCTCCCGCGACAGGCTGAGCGGCGCCCCCATCTCGCCGGTGATGGCGTCGACCAGATCGTCGAAGCGCTTCTCGAACGCTGCGCGCACTGCCTTCAACAGGTCGAGGCGTGTGGCGCGCGTCGATTGCGACCAGGTCTCGAAGGCCGTGCGTGCCGCAGCGACGGCGCGGTCGACATCGGCCGCGGTGCCCAGGCTGATGCGCGCGAACGCTTGCTCGGTCGCTGGGTCGACGACATCGAAGGGATGGCTTTCGGCCGGCTCCACCCAGCGGCCGCCGATATAGAATTTCGTCAGGTCGCGCATGATCCTGTCCTTCGCATTCGGCACCGTTGTAGCCGGTTTGATGCGGGGCTGGGTAGATTGGCGCGGGGCTAATCCTTGGGCGCCGAAAACGAAGCGGCCATCGTCTGGCGGCACGCTTTTCGGATGGACGCTTCCGCTGCGACCACGCATTCGCGGCCCTCGGCGATGGCTTCCCTGGCGCGGTGAAAGTCCATCCAACCGAAATTGGGCAGGCTCGGACGAAGCAGCACGTCTGGCGGATCGCCGGCCAGGCGCATGCGCGTGATGCGGTCCTGCATGATGTTGAGCGAATTGGCCAGCACCTCAAAATAGCTGGGGAACTCGGGCGAGGGCTGCAGCATCCGTTCCAGGATCGGCCCGACCGCGGTCTTCAGCCAGTCCGGAATGGCCTCCGGCACCGCGGGCGCGGCCTCCGGCACCTCCGCCTCGTCGAAGCGGCGGCCGACCAGATTGGCGTTCAGATCCACGGCGATGACGATATCCGCTCCGAGCGCGCGGGCGAGCGAGATCGGCACAGGATCGACCAGGCCGCCATCGATCAGCCAGCCATCGCCTTCGCTCAGTCTTTCGGGGGTGAAGATTCCGGGCATTCCGATGGAGGCGCGCACGGCGCGTCCGATGGGTCCTTTCTGGAGCCAGATCTCGCGGCCGGTGGCGAGCTCGGTAGCGACGGAGCCGAAGCGCACGGGCAGCGCCTCGATATCGCCTTCGATTCCCAGTTCCGCGAGGAAGGTTTCCACCCGTCGCCCTTGGATCAAACCTCCCGAGGCGAGGCGGAAGTCGAACATCCCGGCGGTATCGAGCCTGCCGAAATTCTCCATGCGGGTCTTGAGTTGCTCGAGCCGTCCGGTCGCGAAGGCCGCGCCGACCAGTGCACCGATCGAAGTGCCGGCGACGATCTGCGGCGCGATGCCGAGCGCCGCCAGCCCTTCGATGATGCCGATCAGCGACCAGCCGCGGGCGGCCCCGCTGCCGAGAGCGAGGCCGATCTTGGGGCCCGTGGTCCTGGAGTGGTTGCGCATGCTTGGCGGCTCGCAGGAATGAAGACGACTACCGACGTGCGGCAGAGTGCCTGTCCGCAAACACGCCCGCAATCGCCTCGTGGGATCAGGCCGCTTTCGGCGCCGCTCCCACCACACCGCGGATCGTGCCGGCGACCGTGGCGATGGCGATACCCGATGTGGCGAGGTTTACTCCGACCACGGTGCCCAGCGCCCAGGCTGCCGAACCCGGCCATCCGGCGATGATCAGTCCGGCCAGGACGAGATCGACGGCGCCGCTGAACAGCATCCATCCCCAGGAGCTCCGGAAGGCGTCGCGCGCGGCGATGGCGGCGGCAATCTGGAACAGGCCTTCGGCGATGAAGAAGGCGATCAGTACCAAGGTGAGGGTGATGACGCCCGCGACCGGATGCCAGAGCAGCAGCACGCCTGTGAACAGCGCGAGCGCTCCCGTGAACAAGGCCCAGACGAAGCCGGAAACACTGGGCGCCATGAACAGGAGCGCCAGGCTGAAAATGCCGCTGAGCAGGAACAGCCAGCCGACATAGGTTTCGATGGCGACGCTGGAGATCAGCGGCCAGATCACCGCGGCGACGCCCAGCAGAATCATGATGATGCCTTGCGCCAGGAACAGGGCGGAATGGGTTCGTACCGAGTCCCGGAGCGTTTGGTGGTCGGTCGGGTGCATGTGTGTCTCCCGTGAGTTCAGTGGCCTCATTTTCGGTGGTTGAGTCCAGTTTACCTTGATGGAGGTCAAATTGCCCTCCTGCTCTAGATATGGTGGGCGGGGCGGCATGGCGGCCTAGGGTTAGAGAGAATTTTCTTTCTCTATCAGAGTCTTATTGACTTTCGTTCCTTATATGTTCTTAATCCGCCGATGACGGCGAACATCGCCCTGAAGCATCTGGAAACGGTCCTCAATCCCCGGCGCAGGGCAGAGGAGACCCCCGTGCCCTTGGGGCATGCTGGAGCCGATGCCGTGCTGGGCGGCGGCTTGAAGCGCGCGGCGCTGCATGAGGTTTTCGCTCCCGCCGGTCACGAAAGCGCCGCGACGGGTTTTGCGGCCTGTCTCGCCGCGCGGCTCGCGGCGAACAGAAGCATGCTCTGGATCCGCCAGGATTATTGCGCGCTGGAATTCGGCGAGCTGGCGGCGACGGGATTGCTCGAGCTGGGTCTCGCGCCGGCGCGCGTGCTGGTGATGCGCGCGGCGCAGGCGGAGGATGGCTTGCGGGCGGCGCTGGAGGCGCTGCGCTGCCGCGCCTTGGGTGCTGTCGTCATCGAGCTTTGCGGCAATCCCAAAGACCTCGATCTCACCGCCAGCCGCAGGCTCACCCTGGCGGCGGAGGAGAACGGCGTGGCGGCACTGATGTTGCGTTTTACGGCTCGCATCGAACCCGGCAGCGCCCAGACTCGCTGGCGCGTGCGCGCGGCGCCGTCACCGGACGAAGAAGAAAATTGGGGACAGCCGCGCATCGAAGCCGAACTCCTGCGCAACCGGCAGGGCGGCACGGGCTGTTGGGTCATGGAATGGAGTTGTGACGATGGGATCTTCCGCGACCCCGCGACGGATCGTGGCGCTGTGGTTTCCGCGGCTGGCGACCGACCGGCTCCAGCGGCGCTGGCAAAGGAGCGAAGGACCGCCGCCGCCTGACGCGCCGGGACTGGTGGTCGCGGGCAGGAGCGGCAATACGCAGCTTGTCGCAGCACTCGACCGTAAGGCATCCGCGCTCGGTCTGTATGTCGGCCAGCCGCTCGCCAATGCGCGCGCCATGGTGCCGGCCTTGCGCGTGGTCGCGGAAGATGCGCCCGCCGATGCCAAGCTGCTGGCGCGCATCGCCGATTGGTGCGACCGCTACACGCCCTTCGTCGCCCTCGACCCGCCGCGTGGATTGCTGCTTGATGTCAGCGGCGTCGGCCATCTCTTCGACGGCGAGCAGGCGCTGCTGGACCGCATCCGCGCCGAATTGCGCCGCCAGGGCTTTGCCGTGCGCGGCGCGATGGCCTCAACCGCCCTGGCCGCGCGCGCGCTCGCCCGCCATCGCGACGGTTGTGTGGTCGCGCCGGGGGACGAATCGAAAGCCGTGGCGCCGCTGCCGATCGAGGCGCTGGACCTCGACGAGCCGGCGACGCATGCCTTCCGCCGCGCCGGGCTCAAGACCATCGGCCAAGCTGCCGGCCGCAAGCGCGCCGAGCTGACCGCGCGTTTCGGCTCGCGTCTCGTCTATATGATCGATACCGCGCTCGCCCGCGCCAACGCTCCGATCTCGCCGCGCCGGCCGTTGCCCGACTATCGCGCCGAGCGCAATTTCGCAGAGCCGGTCGCGACCGAGGACATTATCCGTCAGACCTTGCTGGCGCTGGCGGGCGCATTGTCGGAGCTGCTGGAGAAACGCGGCGAGGGCGCCCGGCGGCTGGAAGCGGTGTTCTTCCGCGCCGACGGCATCGTGCGGCGCATCGCGGTCGAAGCCGGCGCGCCGTTGCGCGAGCCGAACGCGATGGTCAGGCTGTTCCACGAGAAACTCGCAGCATTGGCCGATCCGCTCGATCCGGGGTTTGGTTTCGATCTGATCCGGCTCTGCGCCGACCGCATCGGCCGCGCGGAAGCTGAGGCGCAGCAGTTGGATTCCGATGCCGGGCGCGAACGCGAACTGCGCTTGCTGGTCGACCGGCTGGCGGCACGCTTCGGCCGGGATCGCATCCTCGCCTTCCATCCGTGCGACACGAATATCCCCGAACACGCCTTTGCGCTTCTGCCGGCGCAGCATGCCGGGCCTGCCGAGCGTCCCTGGAAAAAGCTGCGCGGTGCGAAAGAAGCGCCGCGCCGGCCCTTGCGGCTGTTCGCGCGGCCGGAGCGGCTTGGCCTGCTGCGCGCGGTCGATGGCCGCTATCACATGCGCTGGCGCAACACCCAGCGCTTGCTCACCCGCATCGAGGGCCCCGAGCGCATCGCCATGGAATGGTGGCGCAGCGCCGAGCCCACCCGCGACTACTACCGCGTCGAGGACGAGAACGGACGCCGCTTCTGGCTCTGCCGCGATGCGCAGAGTGGGCAGTGGTCGGTGCAGGGGGGGTTCGCTTGAAAAACGGCAATTCAATTCCGCAATATTATTTCGCGCGCTGGAAGCCAATCTTCGGAAAATCGCAGTTCAATTCCGCAACTTTATTGCCTGAACTCGCGGCCATGCCAGAGACGCAGGACCACCAACGCGCCGTCGCTCTCCCGGATCGTATAGCGCGCGACATAGCCGCGCTTGCCGAAATGGATTCGCACTTGGCGAATCCTGGGTCTCCTCGTCCGATAGCCCAACGCCGGCATGGTCTCGACAAGCTGCAGCTTGCTCCAAATCGCCGCCATCGCCCGCAACGCGGCATCTGGATTGAGTGGGTTCAGAAAATCATAGAGGCGCCGCACATCCGAAATCGCTTCGGGTGCGAAAACGATCATCAGATTTTGCGTGGCACCGGGGGTGGCAATTCGTTCGGCGTGCCCCAACTACGGACCCAGGTTTTTACTTCTTCCAGCGGCACACCCATCTGGTCACGATCGAAATTTTCCAAGCGGCGGACGTCTTCTTCGATATCCGGCTCTTCCAAAGTGTCGAGAAGTGCCAGGGCATCGGAAACCACGCGCGAGGTTTCTTGTCCGCGGCGCTCTGCGAGCTGCCGCAGCCGCGCATCGTCTTCGCTGTCGAGATCGAGGATAACGCGTGTTTTGCTCATGTTGGCAAATATACAGCAGACCGCGGCTCAATGTCCATGACCGCCTTCGCCGAGATCGCCGCGACGACGAACTTCTCCTTCCTGCGCGGCGCGTCGCATCCCAAGGAGATGGTGGCGCAGGCGGCGGTGCTGGGTTACGCCGCCATCGGCATCGCCGACCGCAATTCGCTGGCCGGCGTGGTGCGCGCCTACGATGCGCTGAACCAGATTCGCGAGCAGACGGCTGCGACGCTGCCGAAACTTCTTGTCGGCACGCGGCTCGTCTTCGTCGACGGCACGCCGGATATCCTCGCCTATCCGTCCGACCGCGCGGCTTACGGACGGCTGTGCCGGCTCCTGAGCGACGGCAAGCTGCGTGCGCCCAAGGGCGAATGCGTGCTCACCCTTTCCGATCTTCTCAAATGGCAGGAGGGATTGCTGCTGGTGGTGATGCCGCCGCATCCCCGCCGCGCATATACTTCCATCGGATTGCAGGAAAAGGTTTGGAACGACGGTCTTGCCGACGATGAGGGCGGTCCAGGCTCCATCGCCAAGCAGGCGTTCGAAAACCGGATCCGTGCCGCACCGGATGAGATCGAAGATTTGCTGCGCAAGCTTTCGACGATTGCACCAACCCGCGTATGGCTAGGCGCGGTGCAGCCTTTGCTCGGCGACGATGCGCGGCAGCTGAAGCTCTGGCGGAGCGTGGCGCGCAAAGCCGGCGTGCCGCTCATCGCCAGCAACGACGCGCTCTATCACGAAGCCGATCGCCGCCCATTGCAGGATGTGGTCAGCTGTATCCGCGAAGGGGTGAGCCTGCGCGCGGCCGGCACACGGCTCGAGATCAATGCCGAACGCCATTTGAAAGCTCCGGAAGAAATGGCGGCGCTGTTCGACGACGCCCCCGAGGCCGTCGCCGAGACCTTGCGCTTCGCGGACCGCGTTCGCTTCTCGCTGGACGAACTCAAATACAATTATCCCGACGAGCCGGTGCCCAAGGGCAAGAATCCGCAGCGCCATCTGGAGGACCTTTCCTGGGCCGGGGCGCTGGCCCGCTACAACGGCGCGGTGCCCGACACTGTCCGCGCGGTGATCGAGAAGGAGCTCGCGCTGATCGCCAAGCTCGACATCGCGCCCTATTTCCTCACCGTGCACGACATCGTCACCTTCGCGCGCGGCGAGGGCATTCTCTGCCAGGGTCGCGGCTCGGCCGCCAATTCCGCCGTCTGCTACGTGCTCGGCATCACCGCCATCGATCCAGTGCAGATGAACCTGCTCTTTGAGCGCTTCGTCAGCGAGGAGCGCAAGGAACCGCCCGACATCGATGTCGATTTCGAGCATGAGCGGCGCGAGGAGGTGATTCAGTACATCTATCGCCGCTACGGCCGCCACCGCGCAGCTCTTGCGGCCACCGTGATCCACTACCGCCCGCGCAGCGCGGTGCGCGAGGTTGCCAAGGTCTTCGGCCTGAGCGAGGACATCGGCACGGCGCTGGTCAGCGGCGTTTGGGGCAGCTGGGGCAAAAGCCTGGGCGAAGGCCAGGTGCGCCAGGGTGCGCTCGATCCCGAGAACCGGCTCCTCGCGCGCGTGATCGCGGTCGCCAACGAGTTGATCGGCTTCCCGCGCCACCTCTCGCAGCATGTCGGCGGCTTCGTGCTCACCAACGACCGACTCGACGAACTCGTGCCGGTGAGCCCGGCGACGATGAAGGACCGCTTCTTCATCGAATGGGACAAGGACGACATCGACGCGCTCCAGATGATGAAGGTCGATGTCCTGGGGCTCGGCATGCTCACCTGCATCCGCAAGGCCTTTGCGCTGATCCGCACCCATGAGGGCCGCGCCTACGAACTCGCGACCGTGCCGCCGGAATCTCCCGACGTTTACGCCATGCTGCAAAGAGCCGACGCCATCGGCGTCTTCCAGGTCGAAAGTCGGGCGCAGATGAGCATGCTGCCGCGGCTGAAGCCGAAAGAGTTCTACGATCTCGTCATCGAGGTGGCGATCGTCCGTCCTGGCCCGATCCAGGGCGGCATGGTGCATCCTTATCTGCGCCGCCGCTCGGGCGAGGAGCCGGTGGCGTTCCCGTCGCCCGCGACGGCGCACGGACCGCCGGACGAACTGACGAGCGTGCTCGGAAAGACCTTGGGCGTTCCCTTGTTCCAGGAACAGGCGATGAAGCTTGCCATGGTCGCGGCGAAGTTCTCGCCGTCGGAAGCCAATGGCCTGCGCCGCGCCATGGCGACGTTCCGCAATCTCGGCACCATCGGCGTCTTCGAGGAGAAGTTCATCGGACGCATGGTCGAGCGCGGCTATGCTCGGGACTTCGCCGAGCGCTGCTTCAAGCAGATCGAAGGCTTCGGCTCCTATGGTTTTCCCGAAAGCCATGCCGCCAGCTTCGCGCTCCTCGTCTATGTCTCGGCCTATATCAAGCACTTCCATCCGGCCGCCTTCGGCTGCGCGCTGTTGAATTCGCAGCCCATGGGCTTCTATGCCCCAGCCGAGATCGTGCGCGATGCGCGCGACCACGGCATCGAGGTTCGTCCGGTCGACGTGAATTTCAGCGCCTGGGACAACACGCTGGAGCCCGACGGCGCGGGCGGCCTTGCGCTCAGGCTGGGCTTTCGCCAGGTCGACGGCTTCCAGGAGAAATGGGCCGACGCGATCGTTGCCCGCCGCGGCAATCGCTACATGACGGTCGCAGATGTTGCGCGGCGCGCGGCACTCAACAAGCGCGCGCTCGTCATCCTGGCCGAAGCCGACTGTTTCCAGTCGCAGAACCGAGACCGCCGCGAGACGCTGTGGGACGTGCACCGGCTTTCGGGCGACGACGCGCTACCGCTGTTCGCCTCGCAATTTGTCGAAGAGCAGCCGGAAGAGGAGATCGCGCCGCTTCCCACGATGCCGCTCAGCGAACACGTTCTGGCCGATTACCAGACCCTCAGATTGTCGCTGCGGGCCCATCTGATGACATTCCTGCGAGATCTTTTTCACGGCGAAGGTGTCGCGAGCTGCGCCGAGATTTCCGCGGCCGAGGACGGCTCGAAAGCCGCCTGCGCCGGTATCGTGTTGACCCGCCAGATGCCCGGCGACGCGGGCGTGGTCTTTATCACCTTGAGCGACGAGACCGGCATCGCCAATGTCGTGGTCTGGCCGGGGCTGGTGGAAGCGTTCCGCCGCGCCATCATGGGGGCGCGGCTGCTGGTCGTCGAAGGCCAAGTGCAGAAGAGCCGGGAAGGGGTGGTGCACCTGGTCGCCGAGCGGCTTTTCGACCGCAGCGGCGAACTCGCCCGGCTTTCCGAAGATTCGACGGAGGTGCGGATGCCGAAAACCGCCGCGCTTCACGGACACCCGCGAAACGTCCGCGCGGTGCCGAAGTCGCGGGACTTCCATTGATCCGCACCTTGGGTCTTTAATGCCGTCCCGATCCACAAGGGGCCGTCCGGCCCGGAAACCGCCGCAAGAGCCGATGAGAACCACATTGATCGCGGCCTGCGCCGCCGTCTTTGCGATGCAGGCACATGCCGATGAAGGGATGTGGACCTTCGACAATTTCCCCGCCGCCGCTGTCAAGGCGAAGTACGGGGTCACCATCGACCAGGGCTGGCTCGACAGCGTGCGCAACGCCGCGGTCAGGCTTTCTTCCGGCTGCTCCGCCTCGGTTGTCACCAGCGAAGGGCTGGTGCTGACCAACCATCATTGCGTGCGCGGATGCGCCCAGAACCTGTCGACGCCGCAAATCGATCATGTCCGCGACGGCTTCGCGGCCGCGACGCGCGCGGACGAAAAGCTCTGCCCCGGCATGCAGGCGGAAATCCTCGTCTCCATCGCAGATGTCAGCCAGCGTGTGGCGAACGCCGTCAAGGCGAAGTCCGGTCGGGATTTCGTCATGGCGCGCGACGCGGAGATCTCGGCGATCGAAAACGAGGGCTGCGCCGGCAAGCAAGTTCTCGAGCGCTGCCAGGTGATAACGCTCTACCAGGGCGGCCAGTACAAGCTCTATGTCTACCGGAAATATTCCGACGTCCGTCTGGTCTTCGCGCCGGAGCAGGCGATGGCTTTCTTCGGCGGCGATCCCGACAACTTCAACTTTCCGCGCTACGATCTCGATTGCTCCTTCGTCCGGCTTTACGAGGACGACAAGCCGGCCTCGACGCCGGACCATCTCCTCTGGAGCAACGACGCACCCAAGGACGGCCAAGCGGTCTTCGTGGCCGGCAATCCCGGAACGACCGAGCGCCTCCTGACGGCCAGCCAGCTCGAGACCCTGCGCGATGTGGCACAGCCCGAAATGCTTCTGCTGCTTTCCGAGCTGCGCGGGCGGCTGATCCGTTTCGCCGAGGAAAGCCCTGAGCATGCCCGCATCGCCAACGCCACGCTGTTCGGCATCGAGAATTCGTTCAAGGCCTACCGCGGCGAACAGCAAGCGATGATCGATCCCGCGATCATCTCCGCCAAGCGAAAATTCGATGCCAACCTTCATGCGCGCACGCTGAAGATCAGGACATTGGCAGCACAGACCGGCGATCCCTGGGGGGAGATCGCAAAGGTCCAGGCCGACCGCCGCGCGCTGTTCCAGGCTTACAGCTATATGGAGGCGCGCGCCGGCGCCTTCTCCAACCTATTCAACCATGGGCGCGCTCTTGTTCGCGCCGCCGAGGAACGCGCCAAGCCGAACAGCCAGCGCTTGCCGGAGTACACCGACAGCCGACTTCTGCTGTTGCAGAAGCGCCTGCTCGACGCCGCGCCGGTCTATCCCGAATTGGAAGAGGTGGTGCTCGAATTCTGGCTGAGCAAGCTGCGCGAGCACCTGACCGCGGACGCCGGCGGGGTCAAGACGTTCCTCGGCAAGGATTCTCCGGAGTCGCTCGCGGCACGGTTGGCCAAGTCCCAACTCGTCGACCCGGCCTATCGCAAGCAATTGTGGGACGGCGGCATCGCGGCGGTGCAGACGAGCAACGACCCGATGATTCGCTTCGTGCTGGCAACGGATGCTGCCTCCCGCGCCATCCGCAAGGACTATGAAACGCGTGTCACCGGGCCGTCCGATCGCGCCGCCGCGCGCATCGCCACGGCGCGCTTTGCGGTCTACGGCACCTCGGACTACCCCGACGCCACGTTCTCGCTCAGGCTCAGCTACGGCAAGGTCGCGGGCTGGAACGAGAACGGCAAGTCTGTCGCGCCGTTTACCTATTACAAGGGACTGTGGGAGCGCGCGACGGGACAGGATCCCTTTGCCCTCGCACCGCGTTGGATCAGTGCCAACGACAAGGTGAATCCCGACATCGTGTTCGACTTCGTGACCGACAACGACGTGGTGGGCGGCAACTCCGGCTCGCCGGCAATCGATGGCGAGCGGCACGTCATCGGCGCGGTGTTCGACGGCAACATCGAGAGCCTGGGCGGCGATTTCGCGTTCGACGAATCCGTCAATCGCACCGTCATTGTCTCCACTGCCGCGATCGCGGAAGCCCTGGACAAGGTTTACGGCGCCAAGGCGCTGGTCGCCGAGTTGACGGTGAAATAGGAGCAACTGTACCCGATGCGCCCCGATGTCCGGATGCGAACGCTGCGCCTTGCGGCTGCCGTCGCACTCAGTCTGTTTGCTGCGGCCGCACCCCTGGCCCGCCAAATGCCCGCAAGCGGCGACGGCGTCCTGCGCGCCACCTTGTCCAACGGATTGCGCGTGATCATCGTGCGCAATCGCCTGGCCCCGGTGGTGGCGACGGCGGTGAACTATCTGGCCGGCGGGGACGAGACCCCGCCGGATTTTCCCGGTACCGCCCATGCCCAGGAGCACATGATGTTCCGCGGCATGCCGGGCCTCAGCGCCGACCAACTCGCCGCCATCGGCAGCGTCATGGGCGGTAATTTCAACGCCAATACGCGCGAGAGCCTGACGCAATATCTCTTCACTGTGCCGGCGGAGGATCTCGACGTCGCGCTTCGCATCGAAGCGCTGCGCATGACGGCGGTGACCGACAGCGAAGCCGACTGGCAGAAGGAGCGCGGCGCCATCGAGCAGGAAGTGGCGCAGGACCTCTCCAATCCCTCCTATCTTCTGTACCAGAAGCTGCGCGAGCGGCTGTTCGAGAATACGCCTTATGCTCATGTCGCGCTCGGCACCCGACCGAGCTTCGACAAGACGAAAGCGGCAATGCTCAAAAGCTTCTACAGCCGCTGGTACGCGCCCAACAACGCTATCCTCGTCATCGTCGGCGATGTCGAGCCCGAACAGGCGCTGAAAAGCGTGCGCGCCGCTTTCGGCGCCATCAAGCCCAGACGATTGCCCCCGCGGCCGGTCTTCCGCTTCGCGCCGCAGAACGCATCGCGCCTCACGCTCGACACCGACCGCCCCTATGCGAGCCTCGTCATCGCCATGCGCATGCCGGGCATGGACAGCCCCGATTTCCCGGCGCTGGAGGTGCTGGCGGATGTGCTGGCGAGCCACCGTTTCGCGCTTTACGACCTCGTGCCGCAAGGCAAGGCGCTGGATACCGACTTCTCGGTGGATCCGCTGCCCAAAGCGTCTGTCGCCTATGCCTCGGCCTCCTTCGCCGGCGGCGGCGACTCGGCGAGCCTGGAGAGCGAGATGCGCGCGATCCTGCGAAACGCGAAGCGCGACGGCGTGTCTGCCGACCTGGTCGAGGCAGCAAAGCTCCAGGAACACCGTGCCACCGAGTTCCAGAAGAACGGCATCGAGGATCTGGCCGCAGTATGGTCCGACGCGGTGGCCCTCTACGGCCTGCGCTCGCCCGACGAGGACTACACCCGCATCGAAAAGGTGACCGTCGCCGACGTCAATCGCGTGCTGCGCAAATATCTCGATCTCGATCACGCCGTCACGGCGCTTTCGCTTCCCAAAGGCTCCGGTGCCGCGGTCGCGTCTTCCGCCACGTTCGGGGGACGCGAAAATTTCGGCGCCGGCGAGGTCAAGCCCGCCGCGCTGCCGCAATGGGCCAATGCGGCGCTCGGAAAGCTGGACGTCCCTCCATCGACGCTGTCGCCTATGGTTTCCACGCTCCCCAACGGCATCACCTTGATCGTCCAACCCGAAGACGTGAGCGACACGGTGAGCGTCTACGGACACATCCGCAATCGGCCGGAGACCGAAACCGCGCCCGGCAAGGAAGGCGTGTCGCTGCTGCTGGATCAGCTTTTCTCCTATGGGACGGAAAGCCTCGACCGCCTCGCTTTCCAGAAGGCGCTGGACGACATCGGCGCGAGCGAAGAGGCCGGAGTCGATTTCAGCGTCCATGCGCTCTCCGCGAATTTCGAACGCGGTGTGGAGTTGCTCGCCGACAACGAATTGCGCCCGGCCTTGCCCGGTGCCGCGCTGCAGACCGTGCGCGCGCAGCTGGGGCGCCTGATCGCAGTGCGCAACGAAAGCCCCGCCTATCTGGTCTCGCGCTCGCTGCGCACGGCGCTGTTTCCCAAGGACGATCCAAGCCTGCGCGATCCGGTGCCGCAGACCATCGGCGCGCTGACGCGCGACGATGTGCTCGCCTATTACCACCGCGTCTTCCGACCGGATCTGGCGACCATCGTCGTCATTGGCAAGGTGACGCCGCAGGTCGCCCGCGCCGCCGTCGAGAAATATTTCGGTGGCTGGATGGGGCAAGGCCCGAAACCCCAGACCGATCTGCCGGTCGCCCCGCCGAACGCTGTGGCGTCCGTCGCCGTGCCCGATGCAAGCCGCGTGCAGGACAATGTGGTGCTGGCGCAGAACCTCGATCTCAATCGTGCCAATCCGGACTTCTACGCGCTGCAGCTCGGCAATTCGGTGCTGGCCGGCGGCTTCTATGCCGCGCGGCTGAGCGTCGATCTTCGCAAGAATGCCGGACTCGTCTACAGCGTCGGGGCGCAACTCCAGGTCGGACGCACGCGCGGAACCTATATCGTGCAATATGCCTGCGACCCGCAGAACGTGACCGAGGCCGCCGCGCGCGTCGCCGCCGAGATCAAGGCGATGCAGGACGCGCCCGTGGCCGACGACGAGCTGCTGCAATCCAAGCGGCTGCTGTTACGCCAGATTCCGCTCGCCGAATCCAGCGTCGCCGCGATCGCGCGCGGCATGTTGAGCAGGCGCGAACTCGATCTTCCGCTCGATGAGCCGTGGCGCGCGGCGGCGCGCACCATCGCGCTCACTCCGGCTGAAGTGCAGGCCGCCTTCCGCAAATGGTTGCGGCCGGGCGATCTCGTGCGCATCAGCCAGGGCCCGCCGCCGGGCTAGGACATCACACGCGGCCGCTTCATCTGGTCGGCGGTTTTCGGCTCCGGCATCATGTAGTCGCGCACAATGGGCAGGGCGTCGACGCGCTTGGTCACCTGGACCTGGAACACCATCAGGTTCTGGTGCCGAAAGCCCATCTCTGCGCCCGCCAGATAGAATTCCCACATCCGGCAGAAGCGTTCATCGTGCAGCCGCGCCGCGCGATCCCAGTTGGCGACGAAGCGTCTGCGCCATTCTGCGAGCGTGCGCGCATAGTGCAGGCGCAGGATCTCGATGTCGGTGACGATCAGCCCCTGGCGCTCGATCACCGGAAGGACTTCGCTCAGTGCGGGTGTGTATCCGCCGGGGAAAATGTATTTCGCGATCCAGGGATTGGTGACGCCGGGCCCGTCGCTACGGCCAATCGAATGGATCAGCGCCACGCCGTCATCGGCGAGAAGCTCCGACACGCGCCCGAAATAGGTCGCATAATTGTCGACCCCGACATGTTCGAACATGCCGACCGACACGACGCGGTCGAATTTTCCCTGGACGGTGCGATAATCTTCGAGCCTGAAGCGCACGCGTTCGCCAAGGCCCTGGCGCCGCACCCGCTCCTGCGCGATTTTCCATTGCTCCCGCGACAGCGTGATGCCGGTGACGTCGGCTTGTGCGGTGCGCGCCAGATGCAGGCCCAGGCCGCCCCAGCCGGAACCGATATCGAGCACGCGCTGGCCGGGCTTCAGATGCAGTTTGGCCGCGACACGGCGGCACTTGTTGGCTTGCGCGGTCTCCAGCGTGTCGTCGTCGTGTTCGAAGAAGGCGCAGGAATATTGCTTGTCGGAATCGAGAAACAGGTCGTAAAGCCGCGAGTCGATGTCGTAATGGTGAACGACGTTCTTGCGCGACCTTCGCCGGTCGTTGCTGCCATGGAGAAGGCGCCTCAGCCGCAGGCGCGCCCGGTTGATCCATTCGAGATGGCCGCCGCCGAAATTGCCATCGAGGTTGCTGGTGAGCAGCTCGAGCAGGGCGGCGATGTCCCCGTCCTCGACGGTCAGGCCGCCATCCATATAGGCTTCGCCCAAGGCGAGCTGGGGGTTGCTCACGATCGCCCATTCGGTAGCGCGATTGCGCACCCTGATCGTAACTGGCGGGCAATCCAGTTCGCCGAGTTCGTGCTGCCGACCCTTGGAATCGACGATCCGCAGATGGCCCCGGCGGATGATTCGCTTCAGAATCGCCACGAGCAATTGCACGGCCGAATTCCCCTTTCCCGTGGGAAAATCTCGATCTGCAAACGCCGTACGCCGCTTTCGGTGCCAGACTGGCCCCTCGAAACAAAGGCTATTCCGCCGGCAGCGCTTTGTTCGCGATGCGCCGGCCGCGCTCCTGGAGAATACGTGCATCGTCGCTCAGCTGACGCAGCGCGCGCTTGAACGCGTCGTTGAGCGCATAGTCGAGATCGGCCAGGCGGTCGTCCCGCGTCGGGGCGTGGCCGACATTGACCTCCCTGCCCGCGGGCAGCGCGATGCGCACGCCGACGGCATAGGGCTCGCCGTTCTTGTGGTGATGGCCCGGCGCGCGCACCACGATGCGGCAGGCGGTGGCGCGGCCGAAGCGCTTCTCGATTTTGGACAGGTTTCGTTCGATCAACGTGCGGACGTGGTCGGTCGCCGGCACGCCCTGAAGTTCCAATTGCAGCGGCGTTTCCATTTCTGCACCTCACTATCGATACAGACCTAGGTATGCTAATCCCGCGGCGCAACGCCCTGGCAGGCGGAATTTACATAGGCCATGTGGGACGTTCTCCTCCTGGATTGTAACGCGGCAACGATGCTGGGGGATGCAGCTTTCGGCGCCATCCGCGATGCCGCGATCGGCATTCGCGACGGACGCATCGCCTACATCGGTCCGCGCAGCGGCTCCGGGCCCGCGCAGGTAAAACGCAGCCTCGGCGGCGCCTGGGTGACGCCGGGTCTTATCGATTGCCACACCCATCTGGTCTTCGCCGGCAATCGTGCTTCGGAATGGGACGCGCGGCGTCGTGGGATGAGCTACGAAGAGATCGCGCGCGCCGGCGGCGGTATCCTCTCCACGGTGCGCGCGACGCGCGCCGCCTCGGAAGACGAACTCGTTGCCCAGGCCCAGCCGCGGCTTGCCGCGCTGCGCGCCCAGGGCGTGACCACGGTCGAGATCAAATCTGGATACGGTCTCGATACCGAGACCGAACTGCGCTTGCTGCGCGCCGCCGGCCGGCTGGCGCACGACATGCGGGTTTCGCGCACGTTTCTGGGCGCCCACGCGCTGCCGCCGGAATGCGCGCTGGATCGCGCAGGCTATGTCGAACGGGTCTGCGACGAGATGATCCCCGCCGTGGCGCGCGAGCGGCTGGCGGACGCAGTCGACGTCTTTTGCGAGACCATCGCATTCACCCCAGCCGAAACGGCGCGCATCTTTGCCGCCGCGCGGGCACGGGGGCTGGGCGTCAAGGTCCATGCCGAGCAACTGTCCAATTCGGGCGCAGCAGCTCTCGCCGCCGAGTGCGGCGCGCTTTCTGCCGATCATCTCGAGCATCTCGACGAAGCCGGCATATCGGCATTGGCGAAGGCCGGCTCGGTGGCCGTGATGCTGCCTGCCGCGTTCTATTTTCTGCGCGAGAGCAGGAAGCCTCCGGTGGCCGCATTGCGTGCGGCGGGGGTCGCCATGGCGGTCGCGACCGATTGCAACCCCGGCACCTCGCCATGCACGTCGCCGCTGCTGGTCTTGAATATGGCCTGCACCTTGTTTGATCTGACGCCGGAAGAGGCCCTTGCCGGCATGACGCGCAACGCGGCGCGAGCGCTCGGGCTCGCGCTGGAGACGGGGACCCTGGAAGTGGGCAAATCCGCCGATTTGGCGATCTGGAATGTCGGCGAGCCGGCCGAGCTCGCCTATTGGCTGGGGGCGGATCTGCTGAGAGATCGCTATTTTCGCGGCCGCTCCGACAACGAGGACCAGCCATGAGCGACATCAAGAACGACCCCATCATCCGCGCCCCGCGCGGGCCGGAGCTCACCTGCCGCAACTGGGGCGCCGAAGCGGCGATGCGCATGCTGATGAACAATCTCGATCCCGAAGTCGCCGAACGCCCGCAGGACCTTGTCGTCTATGGCGGCATCGGCCGCGCCGCGCGCAACTGGGATGCCTTCGCGCGCATCGTCGAAAGCCTCAAGCGCCTGGAAGACGATCAGACCCTTCTCGTTCAGTCCGGCAAACCGGTCGGAATTTTCCGCACCCATCACGGTGCGCCGCGCGTGTTGATCGCCAATTCCAATCTGGTCCCCAAATGGGCCGATTGGGAGCATTTCAATGCGCTCGATAAGAAGGGGCTGATGATGTACGGCCAGATGACGGCCGGCTCCTGGATCTATATCGGCAGCCAGGGCATCGTGCAGGGCACCTACGAAACCTTCGCCGAGATGGGCCGCCAGCATTACGGCGGCGATCTAACCGGCCGCTGGATCCTGACCGCGGGTTTGGGCGGCATGGGTGGGGCGCAACCTCTAGCCGCGACCATGGCCGGTGCGTCGATGCTCGCGATCGAATGCCAGCCATCGCGGATCGAGAAGCGTCTGGAGACCCGGTATCTCGACAAGGGTGTTGCCGATCTCGACGAGGCACTCGCGCTGATCGCTGCGTCGGTGAAGGATAGGCGGCCGCTCTCCGTGGGCCTGCTGGGTAACGCTGCGGAAATTCTTCCCGAGCTTGTCCGACGCGGCGTCAGGCCCGATGCCGTCACCGACCAGACGAGCGCCCACGATCCGGCGAACGGCTATCTGCCGGAGGGCTGGAGCATCGCGCAATGGGAACAGCGCCGCGCCGGCGATCCGAAGGCCGTCGCCGCCGCGGCGAGCAAGTCCATCGCCAGGCATGTGCGCGCGATGCTCGATTTCGCGGCTCAGGGCATCCCGGTTTTCGACTACGGCAACAACATCCGCCAGGAGGCGAAGGACGAGGGCGTCGCGAATGCCTTCGACTTTCCGGGTTTCGTGCCGGCCTATATCAGGCCATTGTTCTGTCGCGGCGTGGGACCGTTCCGCTGGGCCGCGCTGTCGGGCGATCCGCAGGACATCTACAGGACCGACGCGGCGATGAAGCGGCTGTTCGCCGGCGACAAGCATCTGCATCGCTGGCTCGACATGGCGTCCCAGCGCATCGCGC